>JABAOH010046752.1_pt2 | contig 82560 bp, 80 predicted proteins | sample 7062181 | NCBI WGS metagenome assembly JABAOH01 (sample SAMN14538630, study PRJNA623070) | marine sediment metagenome | biome: marine biome [ENVO:00000428]; feature: marine pelagic biome [ENVO:01000023]; material: deep marine sediment [ENVO:00002113]; isolation source: pool of 5 deep marine... | reverse complement strand
AGTCGTCCGGGATGCCGTCGCTGAGGGGATCATCGACCGAGAGCCGGTCGATGCGGGTGAGGTGTTTTCCCCAAACCTCGGGCGGGTCTACTATTTCACTGAGGTCGAGTCGTCAGGCCTGAGCGGCGAGATCACCCACGTCTGGTACTTCGGCGACCGCGAGATGGCGAGGGTCACCTTGCCTGTCGAGGGACCCCGATGGCGTACCTGGAGCAGCAAGGGAATCCTGCCGGGCTGGACCGGTCAGTGGAAGGTTGAGGCAGTCAGCACAGAGGGAACTGTCCTGGCCTTCCAGGAATTCTCCGTCGGAACTGCACCCGTCAGTGAGACCGCTCCGGCCACGGGGCCTGCTCCGGCACCCGAGGTTACCCCAGCTGTCGAGCCGGAAAAGAGATAAAGCAAGAAGATTGTCGCCACACCGGTGTTAGCTTTTTTTCCGGCGCCGCCTTCGCCGCTTTCGGCCGGCTTCCTCGCCCTGTATCGTTTCGGCCGGGATGTCCGACCTCGGCCCTCGGGCCTGCCGGCGGCCCAGGTCCTCGCGCCGACCACGAACTTCCGATCCCCGGCGGGGCGGCCGCGGCCGGAAAGGGAGGTCGGTTCGCGGCTGGATAAAAAGGCTGTCGTCGGGCCACTCGACCGGGATTTTGTAGCCGAGCATCTTCTCGACGGGTTCGAGACCAAGGACGAAGACCTCGTCGGCCAGGGTCATCGCCTTGCCGGAGGCCCCAGCGCGGGCCGTCCGGCCGATCCGGTGAACATAATCTTCAGGGTTTTGCGGGAGGTCGTAGTTCACCACGTGGGTGACGCCTTCGATGTGCAATCCCCGAGAGGCCACGTCGGTTGCGACGAGGATTGGGAGCTGACCGGCTTTGAACTGTGCGATTACCCGCAGGCGCTTCTTTTGATCGAGGTCACCGGTGATGGCCTGGCTTTGGTAGCCGTGCAGGTCGAGCCGCTCCGCCAGCCAATCGGCCTCCCGTTTCGTGTTGGTGAAGATCAGAATCCGTTCCCCCTTCTCTTGCTTCAGTAGCCCGAGCAGCAGGGCAAACTTCTCGCGCCGCTCCACGTGATAAAGGACCTCCTCGACCTCCGCAACCGTGAGCTGCTCTGGCGTAGTCGAGACGCGGACCGGATCGTTCATGTACTCGTAAGCGAGCTCCATTTCGCGGTACCCCAGGGTGGCCGAGAACAGGAAAGACTGGCGAGTCTCGTACGGCGGCATCCGCCGCAGCATGTAGCGGATGTCCTTGATAAATCCCATATCGAACATCCGGTCCGCTTCGTCGACCACGAGCACCTCGATTGCCCTAAGATCAAAGACTCGTTGCTTCAGGTAGTCGATGAGCCGGCCCGGGGTGCCGACGACAAGGTCCAGGGATTCCCGGAGAGCTTCGCGCTGCCTCTCGTAGTCGATCCCCCCGTACACGGCCAGCGTCCGGAACTCGACGTACCGTCCGAGCAGGCGGGCGTCTTCGTGGATCTGAACCGTCAGCTCCCGTGTCGGGGCGATGACGAGGGCTCGCGGCCTTCCCGGCACCGCGTGCTTTCCGCTCCTGAGCAGCCGCGTGAAGGCGGCGATCAGAAAGGCGGCTGTCTTTCCCGTCCCAGTCGGGGCCTGTCCAGCCACATCCTTGCCCGCAAGGGCAAGGGGGAGAGTCGCCTCCTGAACTGGCGTACAGACGGAAAATCCGGCCGCAGTGATTCCTCGGTGGACTGCCTCCGGAAGGTCGAACTCACAGAAGGGTATGGACATCCGTGCCTTTCTCCAAACTCCTTAAGCCAATGGATCTAATTGGTAGATCCGGATGTCGTTCCCGGCGACCACCCCCACCTGACAGTTGGGATAGACATTTTTCTCGCTATCTTTGTATCGCTCGATCCAGGCACCGCAATCCATGAGGACCACCGGGTGCCCCGGATCCGCCGTGTCGTCAACCGAAATCCGGGCATGGTGGGAATGGCCGATCACGACCAAGCGGATCGTTCGCCAGGCGGGCGAAGCCTCTATCTCATTCCGAAAGCGGTGCACCACCCTCCGTGCCGATGCGAGATAGGGGTGCACATGGTCCTCTCGGGAAGTCCACCCCACGTTCAGTCTGCGTGGCAAGCGGGCCTGCGGTTGCCGAACACCCCGGAGCTTCCCCAGCTGAGCGGGCGCCCGGAGGCCGATGCGAGTTTGGAACCCGTTTGCAGCCTGGGCTCGTCGACGCAGGATTTCCTTGATCTCGCCGAGGGGGTACTTCTGGGGCTGAGGGAGTCGGCCAGCGAAGTAGACAGCAAAGCGTTGAAGCCAGTCGGGTAAGCGCTCCACCGGATCAAACCAGTCGCCGTGGATGGCGAGGCAAAAGGCTCCTGCGCCATCCCTGGGCAGGAAGAGACGCAGGTAGAATCGGTCTGTTCCCATCATCTCTGCGTCGTGGTTTCCCACAAGGATTCGAGCACGGAGACCAGCCCGGTGGCGGTACACCATCCCCGCCAAGTTCACATGGTCTTCAATGATGCGATCCGGCACGACCGTCCCCTCGCGCCACAGGTCATACAGGTCGCCGAGTTGGATGACCTCAAGCGCGTTCCCTTCCTGAGCTAGCATTGCGCGCGCATCCCTCACCCGGAAGAGCATCTTGTAAAACGTCTCCCACTCGTTGAAGTGATACGAGTAACGCACGAGCTGCTCATCCGATACCAGGTGGAGATCGGAAATGAAGAGGTAAAGGGTCGTCGGGTCTGGGTTCGCGACGATCTCATTCTCGAGTCGCGCCACCAGGCGTACTCGCGCGATCGGAGGATCGCGGAGTACGATACGCAGGAAAGTCTGATGACACTCGGCGGACGTCAGCATGGGCTCAGCGTCCCGTGGGAATGCGCTCAGCAAACTCAGGAAAGACGATCAGCGTATCGAACGGTGTCTTGGCCCTCGGATCGACACCCGAGCCCGGAGGAGGAGGCCCCGGGGCCTCCTTCTGCCAGAAGCTCCACCAGAAGCCCCGGTAAAGAAACGCCACCGGCAGCCGTCCTTGTGGGGGCGTCTCGTCCCGTGAGTCTACCGCCCGCCACGTGTCGAGCTCTCGGACATCCTCCGGAAGCGTTGCGGCGTTCTTCGGGAATGGCTCAGTGCGCAGTGCCTCCACCGATCCGAGTGTCTGCATCAGTAACCACAGCTCATCGTCTATCTCGAAGGCGGGTCCGCCAGGCGGTGTCATCCTGGCCGCGTGCCGGTCGAGGAAACTCATCAAAGTTTCAAGTTGAGGGCAGCGGTCCGGATCGCGGAGGAACTCCTGGCGGGCGATTTCTCGACAAGCAGCGGGATCGGTGATCGGCAGCTCCAGTCCCAATCGCTTCAGCTCCCCGGCCACATCGCGATGCTCTGGGACAGGTACTGGCCACGGTCGGCGGGTACAAGCCGTCACCAGGACGCCGAATATGGCGAGTACGAGAATGGCTATACGGGAACCGAATCGCATGGATCCTGGAGGGCGCTCGTCTGTGAAGCTCAGCCATTCGCTGGGATCATTCCCAGCCGGTCCTCAGCAAGGCGAGGGAAAGCGGGAGTTCAATGCAGCGTGGCCTCCACACCATAACAAACTCATTATAGGCTAGCCTTCATCCATGAAGTCAAGCCTATTCGTGATTTGACCGTGATCCTGTCGAGTATTCAAAACCTCACCTCCATGTCCAGGGGCGCTCGCCGGCAATGAAATGTCCGTGCCCTTGACACCTCTCATCCCGTTGAGGGATATTTAATCCCCCTCAGAAGATACGTGATCGCACCATCACAATCAGATGGAAAGAATGGGGGAGATAATCTGTGGTGTTGGGAGAGTGAGGGAGGATAACGGAGAGGACGATGAACGAGCAAACGATTGAAACGATGGTGAAAAGACTCCATAGCCTCGAGCGGGAGAATCGCCGAATGAAACGCACCGGAGTGGCGGCCCTAGCTGGGATCACTGCGGTGGTCCTGATGGGGCAAGCGATCCCTTCCGAGGTGGCCAAGGTGGTCAATGCTGAGCAGTTTGTCCTTCGTGACTCGGGCGGAAACAGCCGCGCCGTGCTGGCCGTCGGACCTGACGGATCCGTGGGGCTGGGCCTCTCAGACAGCCACGGCACGGCCCGCGCTTGGCTCTCCCTAGGTCCACAGGGATCCCCCAGCTTCGCCCTCTTCGATAAAGCGGCAAAACCCCGGGCCACGCTCCGTCTGTGGCCGGACGGTGTACCCCGGCTAGCGCTCAACGATCAAGGCGGGAATGTAATCTGGAGCGCCCCCTGACAGGTGTGGATCCATCCCAATCGGGTTGCGCAGCTCGCCCAGGCCGGTATCAGTACCGCCATGCAGGGTTTGGAGTTTTGGCTTGTGATTTGCACTGGTGAGACCCGGGGTGAATTCACTGCAAGTCGGCATCCCGAGAGCCGTGGAGGAGGTTCCCGGCAGCCCCGGGATGCCGTTCTCTTCCTGGCCGCATCGGGGGTCGATCTTCTTGACAAGGGCTGAGGGGCTGTGGTACCAAGGGTGAAATTCTGACGCCCACCTAAAGGGCCGTGTATGGAGCCAAATAAAGTTCTGATTCTGAACCGATCTTTTGAACCCCTTCAGGTTTGCGACCTGCGCCGGGCCATTATCCTGCTCTTCACTGGTCGCGCAGAGCGGGTCGAGGATACGGCAGATCTCATCCGTTCCCCCTCAGTGGCTATGGTGATCCCCTCCGTCATCCGGCTCCAACGGTACATTCGAAGACCTCCCAACCAAACCCTCTCCTTCAACAAGAAAAACATCCTCAAGCGAGACGGGTACACCTGTCTGTACTGTGGCCGAAACAGCGGCGAGCGGATGACCATCGATCACGTCGTGCCCCGGTTTCTGGGGGGGAAAACTATCTGGGAGAATGTGGTGAGTGCCTGCCGAGCTTGTAATACCCGAAAGGGCAGCCGGACCCCCCAACAGGCCGGGATGCGACTCATCCGGAAGCCGTCCAAACCGATCTCTGCTCTGTACCTGACCATCTTGGCCCAATCGGCCCGCCACTTGCATGTCTGGCAGAAGTACCTGCCCGCGGAGGCGGTCAGGACCCTGACAGGCAACGGAAATGGCAAGGAGGTTTACCAATGCAATGGCGATGGCCGGTCACCCTTTTTGCTCTCTTAATCCTCGTCGTTGTTTCACCCCTGGAAGCTCAAGTCCCAGAGCCGGGTCCCGGGGCCGAGGAACCCTCCACGGTCGAGGCTCTTCATCAGGTCCAAACGACTGACAACTTACACCTGCTGGCCGCCTATTACTACGGGGATGCCCGTCAGTGGGTCCGGATCCTTGATACGAACCGAGCGGCGATTCAACACCCCAGCGTGATCCATCCCGGCCAGATTCTGCGTATCTTTCTCTCCCCCGGGTGGACCCCCGAGGAAAATTATACGGACTGGAAGCGCCGAGTCCGCGAGGAGCCTCCCCCTGAGAAGATAACTCCCTCTGAGGCCCCCGGGCCGCCCCCCGCCCTCCCCAAGCCGGAAGGCTCGCTCAACGGCGGGGCGAAGAAGAAGGCCGCGATGGACCTCGAGGGCGGCAACTCGCCTCAGGACGTCTTCCACCGCGCCAAGGCCGCGGCGGCAAAGGACGACATCCACACGTTTTTCCGGTTGATCTCACCCGACGGTCGGGCGCAGATGGGCTTCGCCATGGTCCTGGCCGCCAAGACTACGATCGGCATGAAGGCCGCAATGGAGGGGGGGGATGGAACCCAGGCCCAGCAGGAGCTCGACGCCCTGCTCAAGGATCACGGCGTGAAGAACTTCCCTCAGGGCGCTCCCCCCGTCAATCTCGAGGACAAGGAGGCCGTTGCGGCGTTGGCACAGGAGATGTTCGCTGGCGTGGATGTCATCGCGCTCATCGAGGACATCCAGGCCCACTTCCGCAAGCTCGGGTTTCAGGGCGGCACGATGAAGATCACCCGCAGCATCGAGGGCGAGCTTACGGGCCTCAAGATCGAGGGTGACCGCGCCACGGCCATGGCCGGCGGCAAGCCAGGGACGTTTGTCAAGGTGAACGGCCGTTGGTACTTGGAGCCGGTGATCACGAACTAGCGCCGTATACTCCTGCTGGAACGTCACACCAGACCGGAAGTTACCGTGGCCCTTGCTATTGNNCGATCCTGTATCTTCTGAACCGACTCGCCCTCCCACCCCCTTGTCTCCCTTCCCCCTTTCGGCGATAATCCTTCCAGAGACACGTAAGAGGATTCATCAGAGGGAAGCATGTCACTCTTCAAGCTTCACTGCGACTTCGAACCCAAAGGGGATCAGCCCCGGGCCATCCAGCAACTAACGGAGGGGGTACTCAACACGCAGCGGCACCAGGTGCTTCTGGGAGTGACGGGGTCGGGGAAGACCTTTACGATGGCCAACGTCATCGCGGCGATCGAGCGGCCGACCCTGATCATTGCCCATAACAAAACCCTGGCCGCCCAGCTCTATAATGAGTTCAAGGGCTTTTTTCCCGAAAATGCCGTCGAGTACTTCGTCAGCTACTACGACTATTACCAGCCAGAGGCGTACATTCCCCAGACCGACACCTACATCGAGAAGGATGCCCTGATCAACGAACACATCGACAAGCTGCGCCACTCTGCCACCCACTCGCTCTTGGAGCGGCGGGATGTGATCATCGTCGCGTCCGTATCTTGTATATACGGGTTGGGCTCTCCCGAGGCCTATTACGGCATGATGGTGTTTCTCGAGCAGGGGGGCTGGTGCCAGCGCGAAGAGATGCTTCGGAAACTCGTCGAGATCCAGTACCAGCGGAATGACTACGACTTCCATCGCGGAACCTTCCGCGTCCGGGGGGATGTGGTGGAAGTCTTCCCCGCATACACGGATACGGCTGTCCGTGTGGAACTCTGGGGCGATGAGGTCGAGGGGTTGTGGGAAATCGACCCGCTGACCGGAACCAAGCTGCAGAAACTCCACCGGGCCCCTATCTATCCCGCCAACCACTATGTGACGCCCGAGGACCGCCGGCAGCGGGCCTTGGCAGCCATCGAGGAGGAATTGGAGGAACGGGCCGCCTGGTTTGAAAAAACAGGGAAGCTCCTCGAGGCCCAACGCTTGCGGCAGCGGACCCTCTTCGACCTCGAGATGATGCGGGAGATTGGCACCTGCAAGGGCATCGAAAACTACTCCAGGCATCTCACCGGCCGGGCGCCGGGGGAGCCGCCCCCGACGCTCATGGACTACCTGCCGAAGGATGCCCTGGTGATCATCGATGAGTCTCATCAGACCGTCCCCCAACTCCACGGCATGTACCGGGGAGACCGGTCCCGGAAGGAGACCCTCGTGGCGTACGGATTCCGTCTCCCGTCCGCCCTGGACAATCGACCGTTGACCTTTGCCGAGTTCGACCGATGCGTGAAACAGGCAATCTACGTCTCGGCCACCCCTGGTCCATACGAGACCAAGAAAGTGCAAAGGGCCCTCGTGGAACAGATCATTCGGCCGACAGGTCTCATCGATCCCGAGATCGAAGTCCGACCGACCCGCGGGCAAATTGATGACCTCATGCACGAGATTCGCATCCGTGCAGCCAAGGAACAGCGGGTCCTCGTCACCACCCTCACGAAGCGGATGGCCGAGAATTTAACCGACTATCTGGCCGAGCATGGGATGCGGGTGCGGTACCTGCACTCCGATATTGATACGCTCCACCGGAATGAGGTCATCCGCGACTTGCGCCTCGGGAAGTTTGACACCTTGGTCGGGATCAACCTGCTCCGGGAGGGACTCGATATTCCCGAGGTCTCCCTGGTCGCCATCCTCGATGCCGATAAGGAAGGATTCTTACGGTCGTCCGGGTCACTCATCCAGACGATGGGTCGGGCCGCCCGCAATATCGAAGGCAAAGCGATCCTCTACGCTGATGTCACCACCGGCTCCATGAAAGAAGCGTTGGAGGAGACGACCCGCCGCCGGACGCTCCAGACGACATACAACCAACAACACGGCATCACGCCAGAAACCATCAAGAAGCAAATCACCGATGTGCTCGCCTCGATCTACGAGCGGGATTACTATACGGTACCCGCCCTGCCCGACGAGGAGCGGGCGAAATACGTCCCCCGCGAGGAGATCCCCGCCCTCGTGGCCGCGCTCGACAAACAGATGAAGCAGGCCGCCAAAAAGTTAGAGTTCGAGCGGGCCGCCGAGCTGCGTGATCACATCCGCGATCTGCAGAAGCGGATGCTCGGCATCATCGAAACCCCATAAAACAGTACACAAAAGTACAGAAAGAACAGACGAGTACAGAGGGGACCAGTGGTGCAAGTGGCAAAACGCTTCGAGGAGTGAGCGTTCTGCCAACAGGCCAGGGAGCTGACAAAGGCTATCTACACTCTCACGCAGAGAGACAGCTTCGCGAAACACTATGGGTTGAAGGAAGGCGAAACCCTCAGCATCCGGCTACGCACTTGCCACTGTCGTTGAACTCCATCGTTTTACCGCTCAGCGGGAGGTGCACCGGAATTTTAACCGCGTTCTTGAAAGTTTCGGTCTTGCTGCCCGACAGCAGCTTGCCGTCCTTCGTCGCGACCTCGTTGGCGTGCGAGGCGATTACTGCGTTCGGTTTAACCATCTCGTTTATGACATAGGCCGCTTCCGTTGGGCCGGTGGTGAACGTGCCACCAATATTGATAACAGCCAGATTAGCCTTGTAGAAACGCCGCACGACGAGATCCTGCTCCGCCGTGACTCCGGTATCGCCGGATAGATAGACGACAAGCCCATTGGTGAACTGCACCACATAGCCTCCTGGCGGGCCGACATAGGCAGTGAGGCCGTTTGCCTTCAGCGCCTCGGCATGCTCCTTCTCGAGAAATGCTGGGTTAAGGCCGTTGCTGTGTACTGCGGGGACACTGGCAACGCCAACGCCGCCGACCTTGTACATCGCGCCAAAGCGCACGACCTGGACCTGCTTGCGGTCGCCGCCCGCGGTTCCGACCTTTCGCGCGAAGAACGCGGCCATTTCACCGCCCAGAAGGAACTTGGCTTTCTTTGCAACGACAATGTTTACGGTGTTGGAGTCCGGCGTCACCTTGACCGAGAAATCCGGCTTCCCGCAGGTGCCGGCATTGGCGGCCGGTTGATGAACATCGCCCAGATGGTCACCGTGGACGTGGCTCAGCAGCACGGCGTCGATTTTGCCGAGCCGCGGATCGTTCGGGCCACGTACGGTACGCCCGGGGTCATAGAGGATCCGCGTGCCGTCGGGATCTTCCAACACGAGAGCGCGGTCAAGCCTACAGAATTCCCCATCATGGCTTCCCAAAGGGGTGATTTTCACAGTCGCCGCTCCGGCAGTCTGTGCCATCATGCCGGCGAACCCAACGGATAGTGCCGCCAGAATTACAGATAGTCTCTTCATCGATCTCTCCTTCGTGTGGTAGGGAAAAGGGTGTCCAAGTGCTTTTTCGCAGCTTGCCGTCTGGTTTTTTCGAGATCTGCTCCGCGATTCACCGACGAGGTGTCTCCCGCCCTTCGCCTCGATCTGCTTTTGAAATTCCTCCCTCGCGATCATGCAGCCCCGCAGAAGGAAATTGTTCTCCGACCCCAATTTCTTCCTTATGGCGGCGCAAGATCAACGTCAAGAATTACGTATGGTGTCCCCGGAATTCCTGTTCAATTGTCAGGGGTTGGTACGGGGCTTGGCGAATTCGGCGGCAAGCCGGGCCCACTCCTTCGGCGATACTCGCGCTCGCGCCGAGAACCCCCCGTTGCCGTCCAGGGCGAATACGATGACCTCGGCCTCCCCGGGGTATTCGCCGGTGGCGGTGCGGAGCACGTTGCCGTGCGCCACTAAGACCGTGTTGGTGCCCGCCTCCGGGGGCAGCGACAGCCACCGGCGAGTGCGCGTGGCGACGGCCGATTCGCCCCCGAAAAATTCGGCCACCCGCATGTTGATAATATCGGTCGTGGTCTCCACGGGCCCGAGCGCCATCGCGCGCGCTGTCTCCACCGTGCGACAGTACGGGCTCGCCAGCACCCGCCCCACGGGAATACCGAGCCCGCGGATCGCCTCCCCGATGCGGCGGGCGGTCTCGCGGCCGGCCGGGGTGAGCTGGCGCATCTTCTTCGGATCGCAGCTCACCCAGTCGCCCGCCCCGACCACATGGTCGTTCGTCGCCCAGTCGGTGGCCGCGTGGCGAAAGTAGAGATTGTATCCGCCCGCGCGCAACGCATCAACGAGCGCCTCTCCCACAAGGTGCGCCTTGTCTTGGGCCGCGGCAACATCGAGGAGGGCGAGCGCCCCCAGCAGAAGGGCAGCGGCGGCGCACGCCACGGAACGCTTGAGTCTATCCATTTCGTGTATTCCCCTCGTCAGGGTAAGACCCGAGTACTTCTCCGCGGCTCGCCGACCCGGTCTTTCGCGGTCGGCCGCGCGACTCACAGACCAAACGTCTCCGCAACCGAGGCCGTCCCCAGAAGGACGACAAAAAATCAATCTGTCCCCATTTTCGTTAACCGAGTTTGCATCGACCGGGTACGTTATGTGGTTCGAATCAATCTCCGCAGATGTGAGTGCGCTATCTAGAGGGGTCCATCCGACGGCAATGCAAGACCGGACCCCGCGCCTCCAGTGATCTTCATTCGTTTAACCGATAGATACGCTTAGCCTCTCATACCCAATTTTGCGAGCCAGATCTTTTTCCAGGGAAGACAGCAACTCGTTCGCACCCTCACGTTGTATTCGGGTACGTTGCTCAAACACCAATGGTGCATTCGACTGACCTGAAAAGTTCTCAGAAACAACAAAGCTGTCTGTTCCCAGAACAAATCGATCTGGGTACTGCTTAAAGACTTTTATCCAGGAATAATTCATTCCAGTTTTTGGATGCCACACCGGATCGGTGTCTGGTTTGTTGACTGTTCTAATGCTGAAGAACAAATTAGGGTGCTTATCAAGCATTTTTTGTACCAGTTTCGACGTATACCAGCCAACAGGATCGGAACCTGCATGCGCCCAAACGAATATTGCATTTCGATTATGGGAGAGAAGTCGTTCGAAGGCTGTTATGTTTTCTTTCAGTATCGGTGGATTGTTTGGTGAAGTAAGATGTGAGGGTGTCTTAACATCTTTTGGTATGGGATCAAAATGCATATCAATAGGTACATTATGCTCCGCTGCTATATCCGCAAGTAGTAGAAGTAATGGGTGATCAGTAGGTACCCATTCATAGCCGTGGCTAGGATTGAGCGATACATGGTGTGCAGCAATTTCACCAAAACCTTTTGCACCGCTTGCAATTATTTTTTCTGCTGTCTCCTTGAATCTGTTTCGCAGCTCGTCTGATACCACAGACGAATGGCCAGCGGCTTGTATCATTGGATTCAATGTGCCGCCGCCACCCATGATTATGATTCGAGAACCATACTTATCTGCTAGACCTGAGATGGATTCGACATCAAAGTTCTGGCGGGGTCGTGGAGGCGGCATCGCGATTATCTTTCCTATTCCCACTTCATCCATAATTTTTATTGCCCTTTGTGCGGCTTTATCAAATCCGTCAAGGTCTCCCTTATTGGCAATAAGATGGAAGTGAACATCTATCCAACCTTCTTTTTCTTGCGGCTTGTTATTATCATCGGCTGATGCCCCCATAGGCGGAGCCGGTGGGGCCCCACCAAGCTGGCACCCAGCCTGTGTCTCGCGAAAATCCTTTATCTCTTCAAGAGTAACGTAGCCATCATTGTGTGCATCAATGCGCCGGAAGACGTGCGGGGGTTGCATCCACTCATCAGCACTAATACGGCCGTCGCCGTCATTATCCATTCTGTTTATGACCATCTGGGGCGGCGGTTCGGCCCAGATTAGATCCACACATAGAAAGCATGCGAGCATGACGGTCCCGATATAAAATGATCTTCTAAGTAAATGTATGCTTGCGATGTTCATCATTCTCATCCGGACATCGGCTCCGTGGAACGGATAAGACCTAAGGATAAGAACTCCCTTGTGGACGGCAGCAGGGTAACGAGGCAGGCGCTTGGTTGTTGAGAGGAAGATTTTCTTGAACTCCGCATCTCTGGCTGTAAAACAAAGCACCCCTCCCAGGCCATGCTCCGCGTGAAAGGGGGTTTGAATTTGGTGTTGCGCCGTCGACTGTGGCTGAAGGTGGCCGGGGGCTATAATTGATGTCCCGGTTCATGTAACTACCTCTATGACTTATATGACTTATTGGCTCTGCCACTCGAAGTGTCGCCCCGAGGTGCATCCCTCTTACGCTGTATGTGTGCCGCATGTCAAGAAAAAAGATGACATTTATCATAACACACTATGCCAACGGTCATCTTTTTGAGAGCTTGAACTGGCACGAGAGAGCACATGAGATGCAGGGTTGCTTGACACCGGAATGGGACACTGATAGGACAAGCTCAGAAAAGAAAAGGTGACAGGCTGCTTTTCCGAAAGTCTTGCTCTTCGCCACCCGGTTAGGATCAGAGCGGAGCATGGATGGAAAATGGGGATAGATTTTTTTTGTTGTCGCGGAAACAATCAAGGATCTGGAAAGCATTTTCCGCAGAATCCCGGAGACGTCCTCGGTTACCTGCTGCAGTGAGACATCCGGGAAGGCTTGATGGACAGTCTCAATCACGTCCTCCTCGGTAACGGGCTCGGCGACCATCTGCCAGATTGCCGAGCCAAGCTCATTCAGATAGAACACGGTTTCCGACTGCGCATCGACAAGGAACAGCGACCCGTCAAGTTCACGCTGTACGATCCCGGGTGTTCGGGTATAGCAGATATCAGCCTGCAGCACGGCTTATGACTTCCTCCCGGACTTTTTCGATTGCTATGCGATCACGGCCTTCGGGTAAACCGAAGGCGTCAATCAACAGATCTGCCGCCTCCTGTAAGGTCTCGTAACGCAGACGATAACACGGTGCGTTTGTTACAACTGCATACAAACATTCTACTATGTCCAGGGCTGGATTCTGACGCGCGAAGTTCCTTAAGATGACGTCTTTGAGCATGTGCCCGCGATCCGTTTCCACCAGAGCCGGCGCTTCCCCGGACCCCCATTCCAGAACCACAATCCCGCGAATCGGTGCGGTCTCCTCCAAGGGGGCATGCTCACTTCTTTTTAACTTAACGTATTGATAGCGCGCGCTGCCGGGGCCCCTTCTGCGGTCGATATATTCTCGAAAATGCCGGTCTGCACTCTGCGGCAAAGGCAGACGCAACCTAGGCAGGATTCCCAGGGCCATTCCCGTATGATCGGATTTCCGGATCGGCAATACATCATCCGCATAGAGCTTGCCACCACAGGAGGCGAGCTTGACCGATAGGATACTCTTACCAGCCCGATAAGTGCTCGGAAAAATCACCAACCCGCCCCTAAACTCAACGGCGGCACAGTGCAGGCAGAGGAGATCCGGGTGATCCGCCACATAGGCGTGAACGAGATCAACGATCAAATCGCAGACCGCGTCAACCGGATCACGGAACACGATGGGTTTCTCCAACCACTCCGAGTCGCGCTTGTATCCCTTCCTACTCGATGAAAGACGGATCTGCGGGGTGATGCCCTCGGGAAGACGCACTTCTTCGATGCGCCAATCACGAAGTGTCTCCGCCATTACGAGCAGCATGTCCTCACAGCCTTCGGTCGCAATGGGGCGTGACAGTCCTGTGATCGAAAGAAACCTTTTCATCACCATCAGATGCTATGCCAATAAAAAGGGGCCTGCGTACAGGCAGGCCCCAGAATGACTACCACCAGAAGGGAAGTCAATCCGTTCAGACGTTACCGGCCGACCCCTTGTTGCCGGGCTCGGTGGGGCCGGTTGCGCCGGTCGCCCCTGTGGCGCCCGTCGCGCCGGGTTCCACCTGTGACGCCAGTTGCGCCGGTAGCACCAGTCGCGCCCGTGCCGCCGGTTCCACCAGTTCCACCTGTGCCACCGGCACCACCGCTGGCACGTGCTTCACTCAGCGTCAGCAGTACAGGGGCGGCATATATTGTGACCGCATAGAGACCGAGCCTCGCCAGGGCCTTGCGGCGGCTTGGATCCAAGGGTTCCTCTCCACTTCGTATCTTTTCATCACGAACTATTCTCATGTTGCTACCCTCCATAAACGGCTAAGAGCTCCCTTTTGGATGGCGACAGGGCAACGAGGCCAGGCGCTTCCTGTCAAGGGAAAAGGGAAAAGGATACCACAAGATACAGCGGTTATGGGAAAGGTACCCCAAGACATGGACAGTGGGCAGGACGCGGGCGTTCGGCGGATTATAGGAGCCGTGTGGGTCAGTAATTGAACTTATCCCCTTTTCCCCCTTTTCCCCCCGGACCTCCCGCAAGACAAGCGCATTTCATCTTCGAACAATCGAGCAATGGAGCATTTCGCCTGCAAAATCACTCTATTGTTCCACTGCTCCATTGCTCCAAAGTAAACGCACGTTGTGCGTTTACTTTACGACCAGATGCCGGGGATTTTGGTGTGGCAGGAGGGGCAGGTCCCGTCAGCGGTCACGTGGTTTTGGACGACGTGAAAGCCGACGCGGGCGATGAGCAGGGCCTGGCAGGTGGGGCAGAAGGTGTTTTCGTACTTCGAGACTCGACCGGGGAGGTTGCCGGCATAGACGTAGCGAAGCCCGGCCGCCTCGCCGATCCGCGCGGCTCGGAGCAGGGTGAACGGGGGGGTATTATCCGGCTCGGTCATCTTGTAGTCTTTGTGAAACGCGGTGACGTGCCACGGAATGTCAGGGGAGATTGAGACCAAAAACTCTGCCGCTTTCTGCATTTCGTCCTCCGATTCGTTCCAGCCGGGGACGATGAGGGTCACCACCTCCATCCAAAATCCCATATCGTGGACCATCTGGATCGTCTCGAGGACGCGCTCGAGGACGCCTCCCAGATACCGGTAGTTCTTCTGTGACATCGACTTGAGATCAATTTTATATCCGTCACACCACGGCCTGAGATACTTGAGGACTTGCTCGGTGGCGTTGCCATTGCTGATGAAGCAGGTCTTCAGTCCCGCCGCCTTGGCCTCTTGAAAGATCGCCACCGCCCATTCGGCGGTGATCAGCGGCTCGTTGTACGAGCTGCCCACCACTTGCGCCCCGGAGCGGAGCGCGAGGCCGACCAGGGTCTTCGGGGTGATCGGATCCGGCCGCGATCCGGCTGCCGGGTCGCGAAGGGCCTGCGAGGTCAGCCAGTTCTGGCAATACGGGCAGTGATAGTCACACCCGAGCATCCCAAAGGTGAGGGTATTCGACCCAGGCAAGAAGTGGTAGAAGGGCTTCTTCTCGGTGGGATCGCACTGCAGAGCGGCGACGTAACCCCACGGCACGTAGAGGGTCCCTTCCTTGTTGAACCGGACCTTGCAGATTCCTCGCCGGCCATCCCGGATGAGGCAGCGGTGGCCGCACGCGTAGCAACGCAGCTCGTTTTCAGGAAGCCGCTCGCAGAGTTCCCCCTCCACCGTCTGCCGGTCCAGGACATTGGCTAAGGGGAGACCCTCGAGATCTTGAGGCTTCAGCGCCATCCCGTCACCTGATAAATCATCCTATCATAAATTTACTGCTGGAGGCGTGGGCCTTCAAGCCTGACCGCCTGCGTGATCGTGCTGAAGCTGAACCGAGGAATCAAAGCCCAGGGAGCGCAAGATCTCTTGAAAGTCGCGCGGGAGCGGAGCCGTGCTGTCCACCTGGACCCCCGTACGGGGATGGGTAAATCCGAGCTTCCAGGCATGCAGGAGCTGGTGTGCCACCTTCAACCGCGATTTACGCTCCCGCCGCCCGCCGTAGAGCTTATCCCCGACGACGGGGTGGCCGATAGCCGCCAGGTGGACCCGGATCTGGTGCGTTCGGCCAGTGGTCGGCATGACTTCCACGAGACTGCAGTCCGGGGTCGACCGAATAACTCGAAAGGTCGTCTCCGTCTCGCGTCCCTTACGCGTCCGCACCCCCATCCGCTTCCTCTCATGCTCTCGCCGCCCAATAGGGAAGGTGATCCTCCCCTGGGCTGGCCGAACCAGCCCGTGAACCAAGGCCACGTAGGTCTTCTTCACTTGGCGGTGCTCAAACTGCCGGGTCAGGGTTTGATGAGCCGATTCCGTCTTAGCCACCACCAGGCATCCCGAAGTCTCTTTATCCAGCCGGTGGACAATGCCGGGTCGCTGCATCCCACCGATCCCGGTGAGGCCGGGGCAGTGATGAAGAAGGGCGTTGACAAGCGTTCCACGCTCACGCCCTGCGCCAGGATGGACAATCAAGCCCGGAGGTTTATTCACCACCAGGACGTCCGGGTCTTCGTACAGGAGATCGAGAGGGATCGGCTCCGGCTCAATCCCCGAGGGCGCGGGGGGAGGCAGCATCACGACGATCCGGTCCCGGGGCCTGACTCGATAACTCGCCTTTTGGGGGCGGTCGCCGATCCGAACCCGCCCCTGATGGATCAGACGCTGAACCGCTGCCCGGGAGAGGTCACTTGATTGAACCAAGAATTGGTCCAGACGGCGCCCGACCTCCCGGGGGGGAACCGCGTACGTCCGGATCTCCACCACAGGTCACCGCTGCCCTCGATCCGTGAGGATCTCGAAAACCATGAGCGCGACCCCTACCGTGATGGCAGAGTCTGCGAGATTAAAAGCAGGCCAATGGTACGCCCCATAGTACACGTCCAAGAAGTCCACCACCATGCCCAGGCGAAGGCGATCAATCAGGTTCCCCAGGGCACCGCCGAGGATGAAGGTGAAGCCCAGGGAAGGCAAGAGACGCATCCCTCGATGCCGGGAGCGATAATAAACGATAAACAGGACAGCGAGGATGGAGATCCCGGTAAAAAAGGGATTTCGAATGGCGGCAGGGGCACGTGCCAGGAAGCCAAAAGCCGCTCCCGGGTTCAACACGTAGGTGAGATTGAAAATAAATGGGATGATGGGGACGATCTCACCCAATTGAAGTGTCCGTTGCACGTAGAACTTGGAGATTTGGTCCAGAATCGTAATGACAAGGGCGATGGCATAAAAGGATGCAGCGTTCATAGTTCAGGGTTCATAGTTGAGAGTTGAGTGCCCATTGTTCAGAGTTCAATATCCATAGTTCAGGGACTAGAATTCAGGGCTCATGGGGCAATTTTCTTACGACGTAGCCGAAAAGAGTTCGGATCCAATTCCTGCCATGAACCATGACCTATGAACCCGTATCGAGGACGGCCACGCAGCGGTCGCAGAGAGTACGATGCTCCAGGGACTGGCCGACACTCTCGCGGTACACCCAGCACCGCTCGCACTTTTGCCCGGAGGCCCGCTGAACTACCACCGAGAGTTCCGCGCTGTCATCGAGCGCCGGTTTGACGTCAACCGCAGACACAATGAAGAGGGTCGGCAAATCCTTCGCGTAGCTCTGGAGGAACGCGAACATCGTGGGACCGCCCAAGACCTCGACCTTGGCTTCCAAGGCGTTGCCGATCAACTTGCTCTTTCTCGCTTCCTCCAGGGCTCGCAGCACGTCGTCACGCACCCGCAGAAGCCGATCCCACCGCTCGGCCAGCGCCTCGTCCAGGTACGCCTCGTCCACCCGGGGAAACTCGGTAAGGTGAACACTCGCTGCCTCCTCCCCCCGGCGGGGGATGTAGCCCCAGACCTCGTCGGCAGTAAAGGAAAGAACCGGGGCCATCAGTCGGGTTAGACTCTGAAGGATGAGATACATCGCGGTTTGGGCTGCTCGCCGCTGTTGTGTTGCCGCGCCTGACGTGTACACCCGGTCTTTCAAGACATCGAGGTAAAAGGCCGAGAGATCCACGGTACAAAAATTGTGAAGGGCGTGAAACAGGATGTGAAACTCGTACCGCTCGTAGGCCCGGAGCAGCCGCTCGGTCAGCTTTTGGAGCCGGTGCAGGACAAACCGGTCGATCTCCAGGAGCCCTTCCCGCGGCACCACGTCCGTCCGGGGATCGAAGTCGTAAAGGTTCCCCAGGAGATAGCGGCACGTGTTGCGGATGCGCCGGTAGCCTTCGACCAGACGGGTGAGGATTTCGGGTGACAGGCGGACATCATCGCGGTAATCCTCTGCCGCAACCCAGAGGCGCAAAATCTCGGCGCCGTACGTGGACATCACTTCTTGGGGAGCAATGACGTTCCCTAACGACTTGGACATTTTCCGGCCTTCCCCGTCCACCACGAAGCCGTGGGTCAAGACCTCTTTGTAAGGCGCCTGTGCCCGGGTCCCCACTGCCGCCAGGAGGGAACTATGGAACCATCCCCGATGCTGGTCGCTCCCCTCGAGATACATCTCTGCCGGCCAGTGTTGATCCGGCCGAGTCTCCAACACGGCCGCCTGACTGACCCCGGAGTCAAACCAGACGTCCAGGATGTCGTCTTCTTTGGTGAATTGCATTCCACCGCAGCGGGGACATCGGGTTTCTTGAGGCAGCAGCTCCTCGGCACTCCTCAAGAACCACACATCTGCCCCCTCGCGTTCCATGAGATCTGCTACGTGATCCATGAGGTGTTGGTCGGCGAGGACCCCATGGCACGCCTGGCAGTAAAAGGCCGCGATGGGAACCCCCCAAGCTCGTTGGCGCGAAATGCACCAATCCGGCCGGGTCTGGATCATGTTGAAGATCCGTTCTTCGCCCCAGGGCGGGATCCATTTGACCTTTCGGATCTCTTCCAGCCCCCTCTGGCGGAGGTTGCTCTTCTCCATGGAGATGAACCACTGCTCAGTGGCGCGGAAGATGGTCGGATTCTTACACCGCCAACAATGGGGATAGGAGTGATCGACGAGTCCCTCAACCAACAGATTCCCTCTGCGGCGTAGCTCTGCGATGATTCTGGAATTGGCCTCCCAGACATTCACCCCCCCAAAGAGCGGAAGGTCAGCAAGAAATCGCCCTTCGTCATCGACGGGATTCTCGACCTTGAGCCCATAGCGAAGGCCGGTCTCGTAGTCCTCGGCCCCGTGGCCCGGTGCGGTATGGACACATCCGGTTCCGCGGTCTGTGCTCACATATTCCGCGAGGACCACAGGGACCTCTCGCTCCATCCACGGATGTTGACAGATAACACCTTCCAGCTGCGCCCCGGGCCAGGCTCCTTCCGTGACTTGAAATTCCCTTGCCGTGTACCCAAAGGCTTGCATGCAGGCGGCCACCAAATCTTGGACGACGATTAACTCTCCTGCCGGGGTTTTAACGAGACGGTACATGTGATGTGGGTGCAGGGCAATCGCCTGATTGGCGGGCAGAGTCCACGGCGTAGTGGTCCAGATGACGAAAGAGGTTCCCTGACCCGGATCGATGGCAAACTTCCTTTTGGCATTTTTCACGGGGAATTTGACGTAAATCGAGGGGGACCGGTGGTCGTCGTACTCCACCTCCGCCTCGGCCAGAGCCGTCTGGCAGGTGGCACACCAATGGACCGGCTTCAAGCCCCGGTACACGCTGCCTTCTCCCACAAATTTGGCCAGCTCCCGCAGGATCACTGCCTCATACCCATAGTCCATGGTGGTGTAGGGATGCTCCCAATCACCTAAGACCCCGAGCCGCCTGAATTCTTCGCGCTGCACGTCAATGAAGTGGGCAGCGTACTCTCGGCAGAGTCGTCGTTTCTCCACGACTCCCACTGCCTTTTTCGTATCCCCAAGCTCCTTATCCACCTGGTGCTCGATGGGCAGGCCATGGCAGTCCCATCCGGGAACGAAGACCGCGTCATAGCCCATCATGGAGCGGGACTTGACCACAAAATCTTTCAAAATCTTGTTCAGAGCGTGGCCCATGTGAATGTGGCCATTGGCATACGGGGGACCGTCGTGCAGGATCCACATTTCGCGACCTGCCCGGACCTCCCGAAGCCTCTGATAGATCTCCCGCTCATCCCACGAGCGCAGAATCTCCGGTTCCCGCTCCGTCAGGCTCGCCTTCATGGGAAAGGTCGTCTTGGGCAGGTTGAGCGTTGCCTTGTAGTCCACTACGCCTCCGAGACAAAAGCCCCCATCGAATCAGATGAGGGCTATGTGACGCCAGTCACAAAGAGAATTCATTACAACAAGGTCCGCCTGAGCTTGTCAAGTCCAAGCGCCACTCAGCGCGCTGCACCATGCTTCCAGAGCCAGACGCGCCAATAGATTATGCCGACCTCCGCTGGCTTTACACCATAGTGTTCACCGACTCGCCGCATTACGTTCTTCTGGGCCGTCCACAACACTCCCGGGGCTTCGAGGTGGGGAAGCTGCGACAGCTCGTCGGTTACCCGCTCGAAGATCAAGATCTCTTCATCCGGTGGCGCCGAGAATGCTTCCCGCGCTTGACGGGCCGCACTGCGATCTCGACGTCCTACCCAAAAGCCATAGACAAGACAGAAGCCGGACACCGCCAACAGGAGGAGAATCAGGACGCTCGTGGAGTTTAATAGGGTCAGCTGATTCATCACAATCGGTTCTCCGCCGATGACAGCTCTTGCAATGGCGTATTGCTCCCGCCCGTCTGTTGACTGCGGACCATTCGGCGGCTACGGCCCCGACAGATCCCACCACCACTTCAAGGTGAGACCTTGGACCAGAGAAAGCGCGAGTAACGACCCGTCGGCGGCGAGGTAGAGCGACACGAACTCTCCGGTCAGGGCACGCACGGCCAGAATTGCCATTATTCCTACGGTGATGTTGAGTCCAATGAAAACAAACGTCATCCCGAAGCACTCCAGCATCTTCCCGACTGCCTTTCGGATGCCGCTCCCGGACAACCTGAGGCCTCTTGCGCCAATCAGATAGGCACCGACTGAGGTAAAGACTACAAGGATCGGGATAAAGGTCTGCGCCATGCCTCCCCCCTTTTTACAGATATCCGGCGATCCGGTAGTAGAGTAATGCGACAATCTCCCCAAGAATGCGCCGCATCAGGCGGAGTCGCCCCTCGGGACTGAAGTCCCGGTTCGAGAGCCCCTCTGCGGGTGCTGCGAGGACCTCAAAGCCGGCCTGCTCAAACAGGGTCCGGGCCCGGGGCATATGATGTGTGTCAGTCACCAGCAGAATTTTTCGAACACCCCTCTTTCCCAAGATTGCCCTACCGCGCACGGCCTCCTCCCTCGTCGTCCGCGCGTCGGCCTCGGTAACGATTGCCCCCGGCGAGATTCCGAGCTCTCGCGCGATCTCCGCACGGATCTCACCCTCAGCCGGCCCCCCCTCATGGGGCGGGCCGAAAAAGACCAAAAGGGGGGCGAGGCCCCTTCGGTAAAGGAGAACCCCGTGAACGGTGCGACGCAACGAGCTATCGCGGAGCTTCCCGTCGGCCGAGACCCCGCTCCCGAGCACGACAATGGCCTCGGCTGGCTCAAGTCGTGACGGCGTGCCGAGCCAGCGACTCAGGATATTCGGCAGCGGAGTGAAGGCTGAGACACAAAAGGATGCCACACCAGCGAACCCGACGAGTCGGCAGATACGTGTCCAGCCCGTGCGCCTCCTCTTCTGCAGGGGTTCGATCCTTGGCGAGTCCATCGCTCCCTCCCTCTGGGAAGTCAGCCATGGTAGGGCCGTACCATCTCATTCCGATAAGGATGAGGGCTTCTTGCCGCACCTCATGAGCCGGCTCGGGAAGTTATCCTTCGTCGGCGGAAAATTTCACGGGTAGCTGATTCCATTGGAACAGCACCTTCGGCCCCTCGCTCCGGGCCTCCCATCATACCCGAGCCCGAAAGGGTTCGGCGAATGGGTCTTCCCCGTCGGAACAATTCCAGCGGTCGGTATAGCGAAAACTGGTACTTCCGCGCCTCGCGGGTCGAGCAGGCTTCACGTCGGCCATCCCCCACCTGCACTTCGTTCCGGCGGGCGGGACCCCCTGGCCGCACGCAAACCAGGTTCCGCCGGGTCCAGGCCCATCTCCCCTCGCCCTTTCGAGGCACCCCCGACCCTCCTCGCGAATTTTACTTTCGTAGGCAGCACGTGCATGCCCCGAGCGACATTGCCGGGAGCGGCGGGGCCCCTCGGCTGGCGGCGGCTTGGGAAACCGAGGCGCGATCCGTGCCTGATCTCCTTGCAGGGATCGTGAACACGGAGGGACCCAGGCCGTAAGCCGCCGTTCAGGGTCGCCGCGGGAGGCGCGGAGCGAGGGGCGTGGATGTGCTGCTCGGCTGATCGCTATGCGAGCCAATCTGCCAGCTCCGCCAGGGTCCGGAACTCGCGATCGGCCTGACCCCCATCCGATGCCACCTGGCCCTTGCGGTTGATCCACGCCACCGGAATGCCTAGTGTCCGCGCCGGTACCACATCGTGGAAATAGCTTTGCCCGGCGTGAATCCACCGGCTTTCACCGATCAGTTGGCCCGCGGTGTGGAAGTGGCCGAGGGCCGGCTTGTACGAGCGGACCTGCTGGGCAGTCACGAGCAGGTCAAAAGTGACGTTGAAGTGACGCAAGGTATCCGCAAGTAGGTCATCGTCGACGTTGGATAGGATCCCGAGTTGGTAGCCGGCAGCGGCCAAGCACTCGAGGGCCGCGTTCGTATCGGCAAAAGGCTGCCAGTCGGGCAGACTCTCGGCAAGGAAGTTAGCCCGCTCCAAAACCAGTGGCCAGCCCAACCTATAGGCCACCTGCCGCGCTGTCTCGGCGAGCACGACGCGGTAGCTCCGGTAGGCTTCGCCCTCAACCGCCGGCTGCACTTCGGCGCGGGCCGAGAGGACAGCGGCTGGATCGAATGCCACCCCATCCACCGCAGCGGCTTCATCGAAGGCCTTGCTGATAGCACTGTCCCAGTCGATCAGCGTCCCATAGCAGTCGAAAGTAATAATGTCATAAGGTCGTTCCATCACGTGTTCGCTTTCGTCCTATGGGGCAGCCCGGAGTACATCTTCACGACAAACTTCCTCGATCTCCTCCGCTCCGCTCGCTCTCGGCTCTTATCATTGCCACCGTGGCGCTCTTGATCCCGTCGTAGAACCGCCGTAACATTGCATCAAGCTCGTCGGGGGCCGGTTTGGGACTGGGCTCGCGGACCGCCTCGTCCTCTTCTCGATCTAATCACGCTTCGGCCCATTGTCAATCTGTGTTTCAGGCCGTTGTCTTGGCCTCTGGGTTCCCCACGTCAATATGGCCCCAGGGTGCCACAGAAACGCCTGGGAGGACGGTGACGCCCCTGTTTAGATCGCAAGAATCTCGTGGATACTTATTCAATCGAGTTTGCGGACCTGTCAGTGTAGGAGATCGAGGCGAGCATAATGCCCGATGGTGTCGAGGCACGCTTTGGCCAGGGCCGGTTCCTCGAGATGACCTCGGCCCAGAGGATGGTTTCCTTGCACTAGTAGCATTCCAACTATCTCCTGCCAACTTTTCGCTGGACTCGCTCAAGACTGCTGGAAGAAGTCCCGCGCCTCAAATTTGGCGTATCGAGTTGGAACGGCACTAGTAAAGGAACCGACGCATGTGGACGTTGATGATCAATCCGATACCAAGGCTTGTCACCAGAAGGGAGGAACCTCCGTAGCTTAAGAGGGGAAGGGGGACTCCCACCACCGGCATTACACCCAGCACCATCCCGACGTTGACGACGAGTTGGACCATGATCATCGCCATGATCCCGAAGGCCATCAATGCGCCGAAGAGATCCCTGGCCTCACTGCCGATTTCGAGCCCCCGCGTAATGAGGAAGCAGTACAGGAGGAGGATAGTAAAACAGCCGATGAATCCCCACTGTTCGGCCAACACGGCGAAGATGAAGTCGGTGTGGCTGGCCGGGAGAAAATTGAGCTGGCTCTGACTCGCCGCCATCATCCCCTTTCCCCAAAGCTCCCCCGATCCGACGGCGATCTTGGACTGGGCGATGTGATAGCCCGCCCCAAGCGGATCGAGCTGTGGATAGAAGAAGACCAGAAGCCGCTGCTGCTGATAGTTCTTGAGTAAGGACCAGAGCAGGGGGGTCAGGGCTGCGCCGGAGAAAGCGAGGAAGAGGAGGTGCCTAAACCGGAGCCCGACTAGGAGGAGCATCGAGAGGGTCAGCAGCCCCAGCAGCGTGGCAGTGCCCAGATCCGGCTGCCTCATGATGATCAGGATGGGAACCAGCGCGAGCATGGCGGGGATCACCAAAAGGCGGAGCTCCCCCAGGCGCTCTTTATGATCTTCGAAGTAGCGGGCCAGGACCAGGATCAGGGCGAGCTTCATAAACTCTGAGGGCTGCATCGTCCATACCCCGATCCGGATCCAGCGCTGGGCTCCCAAGCCCGCCTGTCCCACCACCTCGACCAGGAGCAGGAGGACGAGCAGTCCCCCAAAGATTACATAGGCAAACCGAGCCAGAAGCCGATAGTTGACGAAAGCAGCGGCGAGGAGGCCAAAAAGCCCCAGGGTGAACCAGAGCAGCTGACGGAGATACAGCGTCTGTTTCAGCGGGGAGGGGGAGCCCAGGTTACCGCTCCAAATGGTAATAATCCCGACGGCGGCGAGGGCGAGAGTGACACCAGCCATCCGCCAGTCAAAGGTGGTGAGCATCCGGCGGTCAAAATACATTCCTTTACTCCAGGACTAATCCGGCGCTCCGGGGCCTGCTCCCTGAGCAACCGTGGTGCTCTTGCGAGAGGACGAAAAGGCGGCCTCCAGCACTGCCCGCGCCACTGGGAGGGCGCCCACGCTGCCAAGGCCCGCATTCTCAGCAATGACTACAATCGCGATCTCTGGATCCGTATAGGGGGCAAAGGCGACGAACCACGCGTGGTCCTTGGTCTTTCCCGAGGTCCCGGCATCCTTTCTGACCACTTGTGCCGTACCGGTCTTTCCCGCAACTTGCACCCCCGGAATGCGGGCCGACCTGCCAGTCCCCTCCTCCACCACGCGGAGCATCCCCTCGCGGAGCAGCTCCAATACGCGAGGGCGCAGGGTCACCTTCCGCACCACCTCTGGGCCGTAGGCCGCCACCACCTCGCCGCGCCAAGATTCCACCCGTTTCACCACCCAGGGTCTGTAGAGGGTGCCCCCGTTGGCAATGGCCGCCACCATCCTGACCACCTGGAGCGGGGTGGCGAGGATCATCCCCTGGCCGATCCCGGTGATTACGGTGTCCCCGGGATACCAGGGTTCGCCCAGGGTTTCCCGCTTCCAGGACGGGGTGGGAACAAGTCCCGTCGCCTCATCCCCCACTTCAATCCGTGTCTTTTGGCCCAGCCCAAACTCCGTCGCGACCCGCGCGATGGGGTCGATGCCCGTTTTCAAAGCCGCTTGGTAAAAGTAGACGTTACACGAGTTGGCAATCGCCTGCATGAGGTCTTGCCGGCCGTGGCCCCCTTCCTTCCAATCGTCAAAGGTCGCCCGGCCTAACTTAAAGTACCCCGGACAATGGACGGTCGTCTCGGGGGTGAGCGCCCCGGCCTCTAACGCCGCTGCCATCACCACCAGCTTAAAGACCGACCCTGGAGGATATTGTGCCTGCAGAGGACGATTCTGGAGGGGATGCGTCGGATTCGCAATCATCTCATGCCACGACTCCTGGCTCAACCGCTCGGCGAAAAGGTTCGGATTGTAGGAGGGGCGACTGACCCACACCAGGATCTCACCGTTCTGGGGATTCATGGCCACCACGGCCCCTCGCTTTCCAGCAAAAGCCTTCTCCGCCGCCATCTGCAGATTCTTGTCGAGGGTCAGAACGAGATTGAAGCCGGATTGGGGCTCAAGCCGATCCAGGAGGCGAACCAGCCTCCCCCGCACGTCCACCTCGATTTCTTCCCGGCCATCGATCCCCCGGACGAAGGCATCAAACAGCCGCTCCACACCCGCCTGGCCCACCGTATCGCCTGGGAGGAAGTCTCGGTACCCCTCCTCCTGGAGTTGCTCTTGATTCACCTCGCTCACATATCCAAGGAGGTGGGCCGCGATGCCGCCGTCGAGGTAGGATCGCATCGGCTGGAGCCGTAGGCTGATGCCCGGCAGATTCATCTTCCGCTCCTCAATAGCCACCATGGTCTGCTCATCCACCCCCCGGGCAAGGAGAACCGGTTGAAACGGATGCCCTTGACCTGCGCGAATCTTCGCAAGGACCTCTCTCGGCCGCTGCTTTAGAACGGTGCCGATGGCCTGGGCAGCCTCGTCAAGATCAGGGACGTCGGCGGGGACCACATACACATCGAACGAGGGACGGTTCTCCACCATGACTGCCCCAAACCGATCAAGGATGAACCCTCTCGGGGCCTCCACGGAGCGCAGTCGGAGGCGGTTGTTGGTAGAAAGGGTGGCATAGTACCGACCTTCCAATACCTGGAGGTACCAGAACCTCAGGAGGAGGAGAGAAAAGACCACCACCACCAAGACGGCTGTCCGACGAATCTTCCGCTGGATCAGCGGGGTAGGAGAGAGCCACGGTTGGGTCACAGCTTCACCTCCACGAGCTGGCGGAGCCGAGTACTGAATAGGAGCAGCCCTCCCACCGCCGTCGTGTAGACGGCCCCGGGCAAGACAATCCAAAAGAGCGGCTCCCCGAAACCCCGCCCCATCCCGAAGAAGGCCAGGATACCCAAGGTCATGAGGCCTGAAATGATACCGGTGAGAAAGAGGAGTACCACGTGAGGGACGAGACGAGTCTCTTCCAGCTCCTCCCGTACCCAAACCAGCATGTAGCCCAAGAGACTCAACGTAAAGGCATGGAGCCCCAGCGGAGCACCGGAGAGGGCATCCTCATAGAGGCCCAGCAGGGCACCCACCAGGCAGGCCCGCACCGGACTCATCTTGTAACTGCCCAGATACAGCAGCAGAAGGAAGAGGTCCGGCCGAACCCGTCCGACCTCTACCAGGGGAGTGACAGTCGTTTGGAGAATCACAACCGAAACGAGTCCGGCGAGAAGCCAGATCACTTCCCCCTCCACGGTCGATGCTGGGGACGGGACCCCNNAGACCTCCTCCAACCGATAAAAATCCACGCTGGGCTCAACGGTGGCCTCCTGGAAGAGGGCTCCACTTCGCCTGTCGACACCCACCACCTTGCCGACGAGGATCCCCTTGGGATACACACCCCCGAGACCCGAGGTGATCACGTCCTCCCCCGTCCGGACCTCGGCTCGGATAGGGAGATACCTGATCCGCAGTCGACCAGTCTGGGCGCCCACCAAAAGGCCCGTCACCCGTGAGGTCTGCAGAATCACCCCGACCGAACTTACGGGGTCAGTGATGAGCAGGACGCGGGCGCTCGACGGACTCACATCGACTACTTGGCCGACCAGTCCCCCGGGGGCGATCACTGCCATGTGCCGTCCAATACCGTGTCGGGTTCCTTGGTCGATCAACACGCTGTGAAACCAGTTGGTGGCATCCTTCCCCACCACCCCCGCTGGAGCAACCCTAAAGGGCTCTCGCTCTCCAAGTTCCAGGAGGCTCTTGAGGCGTTGATTTTCAAGACGCGCCTCCTCCAACATCCTCAGACGGGCTTGGAGAGCTTCGATCTCTTCGTGGAGGCGCACATTCTCCTGCCGGACCAAACGGAGGTCCACATAGCTGTCCCAGATCTCTTTGGCGCTATGCTTGAGATAGGCGGTGGCCTTCAGGAAGGGGCTAACAGACTCCAGGAGGATCCGCTTGAGGAAAGGAGTGAGATTTTCTTCCTGGCGTACCTCCATGGTCATCAAGAGGAAGGAGATAAGAACGGCACTCGCCAGGACAACCAATCGGCGGTATCTTGAGAGCAGACGAAGCATCATTGCATCCGGCAACCCTCCAGCCCATGCAAGGCTTTCGCGTTGACCGACGACCGAAGACCGATGACTGAAGAAAACCGGTCATCGGACGTCGGTGACCGATCATCGTTTATCTAGCTCTCGAGACAGACCGTCTTTAAAAGATCCAGTTCGTCCAAAACCTTGCCAGCGCCCAGAACCACACAGGAGAGGGGGTCCTCCGCGATGGACATCCTCAGGTGGGTCTCCAACCCGATAAGCGTCTCAAGGCCGTGGAGAAGGGAGCCGCCACCGGTCATCACGATCCCCTTCTCGGCGATATCCGCCGCTAACTCGGGAGGCGTCCGCTCCAACGCCGTCTTGACCGCATCCACAATGGCGTAAATCGGATCGTGCAGCGCCTCCCGGATGTCGCTGTCGCTGACCGCAAGGGTCTTGGGAATCCCGTCCATCAGGTCCCGCCCCTTGATTTCCATTTTCCGCGGGTCGTCGAACGGATACGCCGACCCGGCCTGGATCTTGACCTTCTCTGCCGTCCGCTCCCCCACCAGCAGGTTATACTTCCGCTTCAGGTACTGGATGATGGCCTCGTCCATCTCGTCGCCAGCGATGCGGATGGACTGACTGTAGACGATCCCGGAGAGGGAAATCACTGCCACCTCGGTCGTCCCGCCACCAATGTCTACGATCATATTCCCCGAGGGCTCCTGGACAGCAAGGCCTGCCCCGATCGCCGCCGCCATCGGTTCTTCAATGAGGTAGACCTCTCGGGCACCCGCCTGTTCCGCAGAATCCCGGATCGCGCGCTTCTCCACCTGGGTAATCCCGGAGGGAACGCCAATCACAATCCGGGGCCGAACAAGCGTCTTCCGGTTGTGAATCCGAACGATGAACTGCCGGATCATCTGCTCGGTCAGGTCGAAGTCGGCAATGACCCCGTCCATGAGGGGACGGACCGCGACGATGGAGGCTGGAGTCCGGCCGACCATATCCTTGGCCTCTCTTCCCACCTTCAGGACGCTACTCGTCCCCTTCTTCACTGCCACCACCGAAGGTTCGGAGAGGACGATTCCCTTCCCCTGGACGTAGATGAGCGTGTTGGCGGTTCCGAGGTCAATGGCGAGGTCGTTGGAAAACATTCCATAAATCAAATCGAAGAGCATAGGATCGACTCCTTTCACCTTCGGCCCGATGTCCCCATCACGCACCAAACGCGGTTAGATGATTAGCATAGCCACTCAGCAAAGACAAGGGGTTTTCCCCATGTGGCTTCGGAAGGGGAAAAAACTGTTGCGGGCCGGTCGGACGATTGAGTATCATTTTTAGCAGACGAGCGTGTCTCACCGGAGGCCAGTTGTGCTTCGCTCCGTGCGAAAAAACATCAAGTCTCTCAGTATTACACTGTGGCTGGTCATCGCCTCTTTCATCGCGACCATTTTCCTCGTCTGGGGAATGCAATCTGCCGGCCCGGGAAGCGGCAGCGATACTGCGGTGGCTGCCATTGTCAATGGGGAGCGCATTCCCCGACTGGAGTTTCAACGAGCCTACTTCCGCCAACGGGAGACCCTCCGCCAGCTGTACGGCGACCAGTGGAATGAGGACCTGGCGCGCACCCTCAACATCCGCCAGCAGGTCCTGGATAGCCTGATCACTGCCCGGCTCCTCCTCCAAGAGGCAGAACGGGTTGGGATTGCCGTTTCACGGGAGGAGTTGGCCGCTGCCGTCATGGAGAACCCCCTGTTCGCCGTCGAGGGAAAATTCAGTCCAGAGCGCTATCGCCGACTCATGGAGGCGAATCGGCTCACTCCTGAGCAGTACGAGGAATCCATCCGCCAGACCCTCCTCCGCCAGAAACTGGCCGCCCTCATTCAAGCATCTGCCAAAGTCTCGCAGGCCGAGGCGTGGGAGGCCTTCCGCGCTGCCAAGGAGAAGGTTCGCGTCGGCTACGTCAGTCTCCCTCGGACCGAGGAGAACAGGGCCCGCCTGGAACAGCTCCAGGCGCAGGCCGGTCAGAACGGGACCCCCCCCGAAAACTTCTTGCAAAATTCAGGCCTGAACCCAAAACGGCCAAAGCCCTTTGCCTTCGGCGAGGCTGTGGTGGACCCCCTGGATAGTCGGAGCTTTCATCTGGCCATCCTCCGTTTGAAGAAGGGAGAGATCAGCCCCGTGGTCGACGGGGGAAAGTCCTATCTCCTGATTCACCTCCTGGAACGTAAGGCCGCGACTCGAGAGGCCTTCGAAAAGGAGAAGGAGACTTGGACGCAACAGCTCCTCTCCCAAAAGCAGTTACGGATTTGGGCGCTTTGGGTCCAGGAGCTTAAGCGGCAAGCCGATATCGAGATCACGCAGGGGCTCACCTAAAGTAAACGCACTAGGTGCGTTTACTTTGGAGCAATGGAGCAGCGGTTCGACCACGCTCACCGCCCTGAGGCCGTCGACGGGCAGAAGAGTCGAGCGATTTGGAAGCAAAAGTCGCCATTGTGGTCTAATGCTCTATTGCTCCATTATCAGAAGATTTAACATGTTTGCAGTTGTACGTTCGGTGTCCTGATGGCTTACGTGTACTGCGCTGACGACGGTTCGATCGAGGGGTTTTCGAAGGAGCGCTCGGACGTCCCTCTGGGGACTCACTGTATCCCGATCTCCCAGGAGGCCTTTGATATGCTGTCGGCCATCCCCACCGGCTTCAAGATGGACCTCGACAGCAGGACGTTGAAGGCCCAAACGATTTCCGACCAGGAAGACTGGATTCGGTGGATCCCGGTGGTCCTGAACCACCGGTACATGGATGGGGAGTTCGTCCCGCTCCTCAAAGAGCCAACCCCATTCGAGGAGTGGGTCCGGGAGCGAACCAGGCGAACTCAAGTGCGCCGTAAAGGCAAGGAGTGAGATCGGATCTGGTCCAGAACCGGAATAGCCGCGATCTTCTCTTCCGAGAGAAGATCCCAATAGATCCCGGACGGCCGTGGAAATGTGGTCCGCGTCTCCAGCACTTCTTCCGGGGTAACGATCACGTCGACGGGGATGTCGTGAATCTGCATCTCGATCTCTTCCTGCACCATCTGGAGGGGATGGACGGTGGTGGCGATGGGCGTTTCTCCCGAGACCTTCCCCCAGGCAGTGAGTAGGGCAAACTCGATGTCGGAGTAGCCTCCTCCTTTCCCCACCCTGGCCCCCCGTCGGTTCACCGCGACAGAACCGCACATGATGAGGTCGAGCGGAGCAACCGCCGCCACGGGTACCGGCCGTCCCGCTCTGGCGGCTCCCCGGATGCTCGCGGCCTGCCGCAGGGACCCTCCGATTCTTTTCGGGTCAAGTTCAAGGAAGCAGTGGTCGGCCCGCAGCCTGGGAACCGCCATGTAAACGACCTTGCCCTCTTCAAGGGCGAGATGTCGCACCGGCCACTGGGAAGCATCCGGGTTACACTTGCAGGTCCCCGCCCGCTGCCAGATCGGTAGGGTCGCAAGGAGGCGGGCTGCCCGTTCTGAACCGACAAAGTTGGGAATCCTTCCGACCGCGCCCGGGAATCGGCTGACCCTCTCCTCAGTTAAAAGACTCCAGATCCGTCGCCGGAGGTTTGCCTTGCTCATGGAGCCTCCGGGAAGGCAAACACCTCCAGCTCTGCTCGCTCCACACTCATCTTCACCAGGCGGTCGATATCGAGAGTCAGCTCCACCCTCCCAATCTCCTCCACCGTCGCCCGGGTGGCCGGATGCCGCGGGATGAAGAGCATACAGCAGTCCTGGTCCGGCTGGATAGAGATTTCATAGGTCCCGATCCCTTTGGCCTGCTCCGAGATTTCCTCCTTGTCCATCCCAATCAGCGGGCGAAGGACGGGAAGCCTCACCGCGTCTTCGATCACGGTAAGGTTCTCCAAAGTCTGGGAGGCCACCTGCCCGAGACTTTCCCCCGTGACTAACGCCCTGGCCTCCTCGAGGCCAGCCAGGTGCTCCGCGATCCGAGCCATGAGACGCCGATACAGGAGGACCCGGTATGGGGCAGGCGTGTTCAACACCACCTCTTGTTGGACTTCACCGAATGGGATCAGATAGAGCCGAGAAGCGTATTGAAAGCGGGTGAGGCGCTTGAGGATCTCCTTGGTCTTCTCCTGCGTCCGACGGTCGAGGAAGGGGGCCCCGTGGAAGTGGACGAAGCTCACGAGACATCCCCGACGCATCATCCGGAAGGCGGCCACCGGAGAGTCAATGCCGCCCGAGATGAGTGCAAGGACCCGTCCCGCGACCCCAACCGGCAGTCCCCCTGGCCCTGGAACCTTTTTGAGGTACAGATAGGCTTCCCTTGGCAGGATCTCGATGAAAAGGGTAATCTCGGGGTTCTTGAGGTCCACCCTAGCCGGAAACCGGTTCAGGACAAAGCTTCCCAGGGCTTCGTTGACCTGTTGAGAAGTGAGGGGGAACTCCTTGAAGGCCCGGCGGGCGGTCACGCGGAACGTCTGGAATGATTTTCCCGTCAAGGCCCTTTCGGCCGTCACACGCAGGGCATCAAGGGTCAAGGGAGCGCGAAGAGCCACAGCGCAATTGGCCACTCCGCAGACCTGCTGGATTCGGTCCGCGACCGCGCCGGCCGAGTCCTCGTCAGCAACGTCGAGCACGATGCGTCCGGTGAGCTTCCGGATCTTGCTTACCGGAAGATCGGCAGTGGCCTGTCTCAGGTTGCGGACCAGCTGGTTTACAAAGAGGGGGCGGTTCCGGGCTTTGAGTGCAATTTCGTGGTAATGAACGAGAAGGACCCTCATCACACCTCTCAGCGGTCAGGCCTCAAGGGTCTACGACCCCTCCTGCTGGATCCGCGCCAGCACGCCAATGACCTCATCGAGGTCCGGAAGCTCTTTGCGTCCATAGACCCGCACAAACCGAATAATCCCCTGTCGGTCAATGACAAAGATTGCCCGCTCCGCAATGTTGTTGTCCTCGATGAATATCCCGTAGGCTTGGCAGACATGGCGGTGGATGTCGCTGAGGAGCGGAAAGTCCACGCCCCCCAGGGATTTCGCCCATGCCTCGTGGCAGGGAACGCTATCCACGCTTACACCCAGGACCTGGGTGCCCAGCCGCTCCAGGTCCGCCAGGCGGTCCCGGAGGGCGACGACCTCCTGAGTTCACGTAGGCGTCCAGTCCAGCCGGTAAAACGCCAGGAGAACATTTCGGCTCCCTTGAAAATCGGTGAGGCGGACTTCTCGATCACCGACCGCCTCCAGGACAAAATCGGGGGCCGGGTCTCCTATACTCGCCATTTTTTGTCCAGGACGTAAGTCTCCGTTTCCATGCACGATGCTTTCCAGAATAGCTATGAGCTATCAGCAGTCCGCCGTCAGCAAAAAAATCCGCAAACAGCTCACTGTTGATACCTGATTGCTGATAGCTGACAGCTCACTAGTAGAAGCGGCTCATTGCGGTGGCAATCGCCATCCTGGCGCGGATGGCCTCGACAATCCGCCTCGGCTCGGGGGCAGCGGTGATCACGGATCCAGCAATCAGCGCCACTGGCCGGTACAGGAGGAGCCACGGAACCTGGGCCACCCCCCACTTACCGCTGAAAGCAAGGGAGATGTCCACCTCTCGAAGCTTGCTCAGCCTTTCCCGGAAGTCAACTTCCACCGGGACCTTCAAGAGATCCGGCTCGAGCTTCCTCAGCCGGACCCGCTGCGCCACCAAGTCGGAGACGCCTTCAAGATCCAGCAGGATCCGCCGCCCTGCCTTTCGACCCCGAGCGATGATGGCGGTGAGCGCGTCATCCGCGAGGGAGGCGGGGACCGTCAGGCCTTCTATCCCGACTTCGAGTAGCGCTTCCGTCTCGGCCTCTGTCTCGGCCCAGCACGCCACCGGCCGATCCGGCAGGGCATCCCGCACCGCCCTCACGAAGGCTGGACCGTCGTCCCGAAGCAATTGGGGGCCTAGCTCCAGAGCGTCGACGATATCGACAAGCTGCCGGCCCATCTCGAGGGCAGCTTCCCGATCAAGCCCGTCCAGCGCGAGCTGGAGGAGCGTCGTCATCGATGCTCCTCCGGTCTATGTCGAGAGAGAATGGAGGAAGGCGTCGATCCCCGCCTGGGCCACCTCGAGATCCTGATCGGGTGTCCCCGAGCCCACCCCGATACCACCGACAATCTGTCCATCGATCAGAATAGGGAGACCTCCAGGTATGATACAAAACCGTCCCTGGTTGCTCGTGAAGATCCCGAAGACCGGACCTCCGGGCTGGGCCATTTCTCCGTACTTGTGGGTTGGGGTCCGGGCCCCAGCGGCCGTAAAGGCCTTGCTGATAGCGATGTCGATGGCGGTGATCTTCGCACCTAGCATCCGATGGAAGGCCAGGAGATTTCCCCCCTCATCTACGACGGCCATGTCCAAGGGGACGCCAATCTCCGTTGCCTTCTTTTCGGCCCCCTCAAGCAGGATTTTGGCATCCATGAGCGTCAACTTGATATTATTCCGCGTCGGCATCCCCTCTCCCGGCAGTCGGCGATCAGCGGTAGCCTTCAGCAAGTACTTGGCTCTGCATCCCTCGCTGACAGCTAGCCGCTGACAGCTATAACTGTTGGTATCCTCCTTCGGTCTCCAGGAATCGCTCCGCATCTATCGCCGCCATACAGCCACTCCCAGCGGCAGTCACCGCCTGGCGATAAACATGATCTTGGACGTCACCGCAGGCAAAGACCCCCGGAACGCTGGTCTTGGTGCCGTGGTTGGTGACGATGTAGCCCCGTTCATCCATGCGGATCTGCCCTGCAAAGAGAGCCGTATTCGGACTATGCCCGATGGCAATGAAGACCCCATCACATGGGAGTTGGGTCTGTTCCCCGGTCTTAACAATTGTGAGACGGACGCCCCTCACCCCATTTTTTTCATCCCCCAGAATCTCCTCGACCACGCTCTGCCACTGAAAGGCGATGATGGGATTTGCGAAGGCGCGTTCCTGCATGATCTTGGACGCCCGAAGCCTTTCCCGTCGGTGAATCACCGTCACCTTGGTGCATAACTTCGAGAGATACAGGGCCTCTTCCATGGCCGAGTCCCCACCTCCGATCACTGCCACCTCCTGGTCCTTAAAGAAGAAACCATCACAAGTGGCACAGGTCGAGACCCCCCTTCCCATCAAACGCTGCTCCGACTCAAGGCCCAAGAGGTTCGGAGAGGCCCCAGTGGCGATGATCAGCGTCCGGCAGCGAAGAATCTCCTCTTCAGCCTCCACCACAAAGGGTCGTCTTCCGAGGTCAACCTTAGTCGCCTCCCGCAGCAGAACTCGGGTCCCGAACCGCTCCACCTGCTTCCGCATCAGCTCCATGAGTTCCGGTCCCATGATTCCGTCCGGAAAGGCGGGATAGTTCTCCACCATGGTGGTCGTGGTGAGTTGTCCTCCCGGCTGGGGCCCGGCGAGGAGCAGGGGCTTGAGATTGGCTCGCGCAGCATAGAGGGCAGCCGTGTAACCCGCCGGGCCGGAGCCTACGATGACGACATTCTGAAGGTCCATGCCGATCTCCTTGGGGACAATCCGCCTTCAGGGACATGCGTTCCCGCCGGGCGGTCCGACGGGCGCCGCCTCTTCATTCTCTTCACCAACACAGCCCTGTCAACGAGAGATGAGCGAGAGAGGAAAGCCCAATTCCGAAGGTCTATCGCTCGAGCGGATTGTTTCCCCTGGCCCAGGCAACCGTTCCACCTTCCAGGTTGTACAGATTGGTGCACCCGACCGCCGCGGCCACCTCGCAAGCCACCGCGCTCCGGATTCCCTCGGCGCAGACAAAGATGATATTTTCCCCGGTGATCAGTTCCTGGGCCTGTGCCAGAAGAGTATTGAGTGGAATGTGGGTCGCGTTGGGGATCCGCCCTTGCTCCCACTCAGCGGGTTCTCGGACGTCAACAACCTTAAAGCCTTTGTCGATCAACTGCTTGGCCTCATCGACTCCTATGCGCTCAAATGGCTCTTTCTCTTCGAACTCCGCCATGGTTTCACCTCGCCCCTGAAAAGTGTTTCTTCCCCCTTTGGGGGAGAAGGATACATCAAAGGTGCTTTCACCGCGCCACTGGCACTCCAGGATACCGCTCAACATGTTCGGAGTCAAGGGACCCCTGTGATACTAGAGGGGTGCAGCGTGATAAGGTCCAGGGGTGAAGGGTTCAGAGTCCACAGACGATTCAGCGTTCAGGGTTGAGAGTTCAGAGTCCATAGCCGTATACTCCGAGCACTACCATGAACCATCCACCATGAACGGTTGGTCATGAACCATGCACCCTGGACCATGAACTGCAAGCTATGAACCATGAAATGTGAACTGTGAACGGGCGGCTGGGGTTAGCCGCCAAAGACTTTGGCGATGAACACCGCCAAAGTCAGCCGATCAGGGAGCTCGAGCCGGGTGAACTTGACCCCATGCGGGTATGAGGGGGGGGTGCCATCGGAAGGACTCTGCGACCAGACAATTTCGGCTTCGGCGTGGATGGAGTGGTCGTCAAGGGAGATGACGAGGTCAAGCGGCGTTCCGGGAGCGAAAGGCTCCGGCAGTTCAACCAGCAGGCCCCCTTCGCTCAGGTTTTGAATCCGGCCGGACATGCTCGGCCCCAGCCGCCTGTAGGTCACGGACCCGTCATATGGGTAACGGGGATGCCGCCTACGATCCTCCATTGTCTCCTCCGGGCCCTCTTGGTCAAAGGCCTTCGAGAGTCACCGGTCCCCGAATTACTCTCTGCTCCGCACGATTCGGGTGAGCAAGACCTGTGCCACCACTAAGGTCCCCTCACACAAGCGAGGGAGATCTGGTTCACAGTTCATTGTTCATGGCTCGCGGTGTTAAGTGGAGCATTAATCTGTGAACTGTAAACTGTCAACCGTGAACTTCTTGCGTCATCGGTCGTCGGCGGTCGGTCATCGTCTCTTCATCATTGCTGGGCGCGAGACCACAGCGCCTGGAACAGATCGAGGGGAACACTGACCATGGCCGTCACCGCCTTGATTCCACCCACGACCATGCGACCGACCAGGGTTTCGTAGATGAATCCGTAGGGTCCTCCATCGTAGAGGCGGTCCCGGTGGGAGCATAGGGCAGTCACGGGAAAGTCCCGGTCCGCCAGTTTCCGTTGGGTCATGGTTTCGAAGATCAATCCTTCTGAGGAACCGTCATAGAGCTGTCCCCCATGGGAGCAAAGGGTGAGGATCGAACCATCTCGTACAGCGACTTCTCGTCCGCTGAGGGTCTCGAGGATCCGCCCATCTCCTCCCCCATCGAAGAGGCCGTCCCTATGAGCGGTCATGGTCAGGACCTCAGTTTCACGCCTTCCCACCGCTCGCCCTGTCAGGGTCTCATAGATGCCCGGATAATTGCCTCCGTCGTACAGGGTCTGTCCGAACGGACACAGGGCATGGATCGTCCCCGGGCGCTCCCCCACCTCTTGTCCAGTCAAGGTCTCGTAGGCCCGGTGGTAGTTGCCGGCATCATACAGAACCCCCTCGTGTGAGCACAGGCTCAGGACCCAGTCCCCTCGGTCCGCGACGCGAGTGTCGGCGAGCGTGTCAAAAATCTGGGCATACCGGCCGCCATCGTACAGGCGCCCCTCATGGACGCACAGGGCGAGAATGAGGCTGTTCCGTCGCGTGACCTCACGAAGCTCGCCCCCTTGAACGCAGCAGATCCTGTCCACAACCGCCGCGACCAATCCCGCCTCTTCCCAGTCGGAGCCCTCTGGGCTAAAGATGCCGCCGGGACCCGGGTTCGACCCCATCTCAATTTTCTTTCGAAACCACCGGTCCCTCCGAAAGAACATGGTCCCGGGCAAACCCTTCTGGGAGGAGAAACGCGGCGACCAACGCCAGGAGGGCGATCACAAATCCCACCAAAAAGACGCCATGGAGGGCCTGGGCCAAAGCCTCCGACAGTCCCACCAGCAGCGAGGGGGGTAGTCCTGCTCGCGCCGCCGGTTGCAGGAGGACCTCTGGGTTTTGAATAAGGGCCTTCAGCTTCGCCTCGCCTGTTCGCCCGACGAGGCTCAACAGCTCCCCCCGCAGGATGCGCGCCATCACGGCCCCCAGGAGGCCTACCCCGATGGCTCCCCCGATCGTCCGTGAAAACATCGTCACGGAGGTGGCGACGCCGAGTTGGCTCCTTGGGACCGTGTTCTGAACAGCAATCAGCAAGGGGGCCATGATCAAGCCCATCCCCCCGCCCCCTAACGTCATGGCCACCATCACCTCCGGCCGGGTACTCGCAATACCCAGCCGAGTAAAGAGCAGAAACCCCGCGGTCAGTGCCACGCCGCCGGTGAGGACAATGGCGCGGACCTTCCGGTGGAGAAGGAGGCGGGCCCCTGATATTGAGCATAGGACCCAGGCGAGCATAAAGGGAGTCAGGACACTTCCTGCCGCCGTCGCATCGGTCCCGATGATCGCCTGGACAAAGAGAGGAATAAAGGAGATGGCGCCAAACATGGCCATCCCCGCAAAAAGTCCGGTGATGAAGGAGGCCAGGAAGATCCGGTTTCCGAAAAGACCCAGGGGGATAATGGGGTCTTTCGCATCGCGCTCAATCCGGCCGAAGAGAATCAGACCAACGACCGCCCCCACCACCAAACCGAGGCGCTCCTGACCATGCAAGCCAGTTCCCATCACGCCTAAGAGCAAGAGGACCAAGGCCAAGATCAGAATTGCTCCCCCGAGGAAGTCCACGCCCCCCGCGCGGACCCGTTCCCCCTTTGGTTCTCGGAGAAAGCGGCCGATCACAAAGGCGGCGACAAGACCGACCGGGACATTGACAAAAAAGACCCATCGCCAAGAGAAGTGATCGGTGAGGAACCCACCAAGGGAGGGACCGACAATGCTCGCCACTCCCCACACGCCGCTGAAGAGCCCCTGGATGCGGGCTCGCGCCTCCAAGGGGTAAATATCGCCGACAATGGTGAGGCCAATAGGGAGGACGGCACCGGCCCCGAGCCCCTGCAGGCCCCGAAAGAGGATGAGCTGGGTGATGGAGCGTGAAAAACCACACGCGACAGAGCCCAGGAGGAAAAACCCGATTCCAAGGAGATAAAAGGGACGGCGACCGTACAGATCGGAGAGCTTCCCCCAAAGAGGGACGGTCACCGTGGAGGTGAGCAGATAGCTCGAAAAGACCCAGCTGTATACCTCGAGGCCGCCCAGGCTGGCCACGATGGTGGGCATCGCCGTGGCCACCACTGTGGACTCCATCGCCCCGAGGAAAATCCCGACCATCACCCCGACGGTCACTGTACGTCGCTCCTGCCTGGTGAGGTCGAGAAATCTCGATTTCACAATTCCTCCCGCCAAGAGAGGGCTATGCCGTACTACTCACGTCAGCGCATAGGCGGGAACTCTCCCATACTTCCTCCACAAAGCTACGGAAGGGACTGAGGGGGACCCTCTTCCAAAAATGCTTCCGGGAGGCCCGCAGATCAGGATCGCTGCTGCTACATCGGAGGCTGCAGTTCCTCCAACCTTCTCTTCAGATCCATAATCTCCTGCATCTGTATCCCGAGTGCGCTGTCTTTGGCAAGGATTTGCTCATGAAGCTGACCGTGAAGCTGCTGCCATCGAATCACTTCTTCCTTGAGCCTCGCGACCTCTCGGGCCGCGGCCGGCGTGGGTCTCTTCTTGGCGGGGGCTTTCCGTCTCGGCTTCGCGGTGACCTTCTTGCGTTTTGCTGCGGGCTTCCGCTTCGGTTTTGCCGCGCGTGCTGCTTTCCTCTTTTTCTTTCCCTTAACAGCCTTCTTTGCTTTCTTCTTTCCCTTCGCCTTGGCCATGGCTCCTCCTCCTTAAGAAAAGAGAGGCATCTGCCCGGGCTGCGACGGGGACACTGTCTCCACCGGTTCGTCCCCGAAGATCTTAACCGTCCCGTAGACGCCGTCATACCCAGGGGCTATGGTCACGAGCTCCTCCCGGACCCGCAGAATCGCTTTCAACACCCTGGGCGATACAAAGGACCCAAGCTCTTCTTCACTGAGTTCCAACAGGATGGCGAATTCGCTGGCCGCTGCGACCAAGCGGTCGTACTCCTGTCGCACCGCCACTGTCGCCACTCCCTGACCTATCGCCGCGGCAATAATCTCCTCCAATGGAACGAGACGTTTGAAGGGAACGGCGCCCACGGGGACCCGCCCGGGAGGCCCATCTGCGAGGTCCTCCACCCGGTGTAACACCCCGACGGTGAGCGTGCCCCGACAGACAGGACACCGCATGCCGTAGGACCGCGTCTCTGCTGGGGTCGTCCGGACGCCGCAGGCCCGGTGGCCGTCCAAGTGGTACTTGCCCTCCTCGGGGAAAAATTCTACCGTGTAGAGGAAACGGCGCGCGTCCCGGCTCCTGATCGCCTCCCAGAGCCCCCAGTAATCGAGAGCATCAGCAAAGACGTTGCACTCCCGACCCAGCCGAGACGGGGAGTGGGCGTCGGAATTGGACATCAGGGTGATTCCGTCGAGGGCACTCAGCCGCCAGTTCATCGGGGGGTCCGAGGACAGACCCGTTTCGATCGCGAAGATACGATCCGAGTACCCGTCAAAGGCCTCTCGCAGGGAATCAAACCCTGATTGGGAGCCAAATACAGAAAACCATGGAGTCCAGGCATGGGCGGGGACTAATACAAAGTCGGCAGACACGTCGAAGAGGATCCGACATAGCTCCTTCACGGAGAAACCGAAGCTCGGCCGCCCATCGGCCAGGAGGTTTGCTCGGCGGGCAAACGCGGTGTTGAGTCGTCCCGCCGCCTCGAGTGACGGAGCATACACGAGAGTATGGATCTTTCGCACACGCTCCCCCTCCCGGTAGACGTTCGAGACCTCCACCTGGAGAATAAAGCGGACGTCGTGCTCCCCTTTCTTTAATCGGTAAAGACCAGGCTCTGCCGGTGTCAGCTTGGCCTGAAGTTCAGCGAAGTAGGTAGGATGAGTGAAGTCTCCGGTCCCGAGGAGGGCAATCCCCTTCTTCCGGGCCCAGGCGGCCAGGGATTCGACCTCCATTTCGCGGCTCGTCGCCCGACTGTACCTGGAGTGGAGATGCAGGTCAGCGATAAAGGGCATCGTCCCCCCTGACGACCGCTTTCGGTCGCTTCATACTACACTGAATTTAGCCTGTCAATACATTTGCTTCCTCACCAGTGGAAATAAGGAGCACCTTCGGCCCCTCGCTCCGCCCCCCGCATTACTTGAGCCTCACGAGGGGCGTCCCGCCGATCAGAGAATCACTCCTCCCTCGGTTGGTGAATCCTGTTTCTATTAAGGCAGCACGTTCGGCCCCTCCCTCCGAGCCTCTCCGCAAGAGCCCGGAACCCTTCGGGCCCGCGGTGACCCTGGTCGGTCCGAAGGCTTTCGGACTCCCGGCAATGTCGTTCGGGGCCTGCACGTGCTGCCTAAGAACAAAATGCGAGACGACAATCGGGTGTCTTCGGAAGGGCGAGGGGAGCTGGGTGTGGACCCGGCGGAATCTGGTTTGCGGGCGACCAGGGAGAACCTCCCGCCGGAGCGAAGCAAAGGAGGTTACTGTTAAGAGAGAAAGATTTGGATGATTGATTGATGGGAGGTCAAATCTTGCTGAGGGCTGACGGCTGGTTGCTGATGGCTCTATTGGCCGCCGAACCGCTCCCGAACCAGTCGCTCGAGCTCGCAGATTTGCCGCTCATACTCGCGTTCCTCGGCCGTGAGCCGATTCTCGCGAATCCGTAGAAGGTTTGTAAGCTGGCGGTCAACGTCTCCCAGGGACATCCCTCCATTTGTTGGGTACTGGTGCAGGATGCCGTGGCGGCCCTGAAACTCCCCCCTTTCCCTCTCGCGCTTTGCCCGGACGGTCTCAAGCTCCCCCCGCAGCCGCTTGATCTCACGCTCGTACTCTTCGGGAGAGCCCAGCGCCAGACCTTCTGGAAAACGGGCAACAAGACGGTCCCGCGCACGGGAAAGAATCCCTGCCAGAGTGTTCCACCACTGCTCCCAGCCCATGCTTTTTCTCCGATCGTCCATCTAGAGCACCATGTCCCCTGGGGAAACCGGGTCGGAGAAGCTCTTTATGCCACCATCTTCAGCAGCCTGCTGGTCTCATCTTCCCACGAACCGCTGGGACGATCAGGGGGTGGTGTCGGGATGAAGTGACGAACGGTGTACCCGCACACGCGGCACCGTCGGTAAAAATAGGAGCGCTTCTCCTCACCTTGGACCCCACCGATCTGCTCCATATTCCGGGCACAACAGGCCTTTCCCTTGGTGGGCGAGACAATCCGACTCGGATAATTGTTCAGGGGTGGCTTTTCGTCAGTGTATTCTACAATCGTTGTGTTCATCTTAACCCTCTCTCGTCCCATGGGGGGACGGATGATTCATCGTTTGTCTCGTTAGGCTTGGTACATTCGGAGATGCTGCTTGAGCTCGTCCAAGCAGCCTTCCAGCACAGTCAGGTCCCTGCGCACTTTCGCGAGCAGGATCCCACCTTCTATGCCAGCAAAGATGAACTCTGCGAGCCGCTCTGAATGCACGTTCCGGGCCAATTGTCCCTTCGCCTGGGCCTTGGCGAGGGCATTGGCAATAAGATTCCGATAACTTTCAATGATCCCACCAATACGCTGCCGGAACCCATCATGGATATCGCTCAGTTCGAGGGCCAGGTTCCCAAGGGGGCATCCCCCCACGCACCCCGCCTCCCGCTGCATAGAGACGACGAGGTCAAACAGATCAAAGACCTCTTGAAGCGGGTCATCGCCCCTCCCAAAGACCTCCCGGCCTAACTGTTGTGAAGTCCATAACGCCAACCGATCCAAGATGGCATAGCCCAGCTCATCCTTGCTTTTATAATGATAATAAAAATTCCCCTTTCCGACACCGCTCTCCCGCAGGATCTCTTCCAGGCTCGTGTTATTGAACCCCTGCCGATGGATTAATTCACAGGCCACCTGCAGGATTTGCTCTTTAGTGCTGGCCCCTTTAGCGGTCTGGGTCTCCATATCCCTCGTTTATATGTCTGTACCGACCGGTCAGTACACCAATAAGATAAACCACTCTCTGGTGTCTGTCAAGCTGAAATTTCTACTCAGTTTCCCCATGCCCAACCCCTACGAGACACCCTCCTGTCTTTAATCCGACCACCCCCTCCCCCCCACCGGCCAGGTCCAGGACACCCCCCAGGCGGAAGCTCCTGGACTCCGGGGCTGCCTATAGCTACGATACCTTCGGCAACCTGGTCCAGAAACTGCAGAACTTAGGGGGGCTCAAGAGGAGGAGGTGCTATGACGCTGCCACCCCGGATAAAGCTGAACCGTTCGACCTTGATTTGGGCCGTACCCGTGGCAGTAGCGGGCATCGTTGCTGCGGTCATCGTTGCTGCGGTCATCGTTGTGAATTGGGGAACAACCGAACATACCCAATACAAGAAAAGCAAATCCGTCGACAGCTGTAAGCAGATACGTCTCGGCATGACGAAAGAGCAGGTACTCAAGATTATGCCAGAACCTGTGGGCACAATCTCTTACAAAAGACGGGGGAGAGAAAAGGAAAAGGTGCTCTTCCCTTCGCGAGCCGCCGCTTCAATACCACCTCACACTGTAATTGATCGAAGCACAGACCGCGTAGAAGAAGTCGTCTGCAATGACAAGTATCGCCTGCGTAAAGACCAAACGTGACCCAAAAGTTTCGATGGATAAATGGAGTGTACTCTTAGGTTTTCTTTTGTCGATTTGGGGAACACTGATTATCACGAACCCGAGATACTATGGCTATGTCTATGGCCGGTATTTTGACTTCGCGGCATACCATATCCCCTTGGGTCTTTTCATCGTCGCACTTGGCATCTTTTTCATTACCATAGGAGTGCGAAAGGAAAACGGAAATGGCAGTCAGCATTCCTGATGGGACATTATTGCGGGGACTCCCGTCCAAAAAAAAGGACGTTTCCGTGAGTAAATTACCCATGGCTACCGGCGTACCTGATAGGCTGAGGAGAAGAAGAACTCTCTTTGCGTACAGGTGCGAAAAGATGCTCCGCAGATTAAGGCTTCTGTTGAGGACCTTCACTCCAGTCGAGGAGCAGATCCTCCAGCTCGTAGGCGATACCCTGCCAGACGACCACAGATCGCTGTTCTATTCCCAAGTCAAGAGCATCAATAAGGTGCAAAGAACTTTGGATTGGACCGAGATCAATTTTTACTGCATGGAGTTCGGAAAGGTCCGCTGGAATCCTAATCTCCTCTTCCCAAACCGTGCAGAATTTGAAATTGGAACAGTGGATTATCGAATCAAGGGAGTTCGTTTCGCAACTAATTTGTCGGCTGTAGGGGGTCATATTTTTTCCTTGGTCACCCGACCGAACATCAAGCCCTATTGCCTCGATAGAATTGACGAAGTTGAGGCGGTAACGATTACTGGGGATCCCGGTGATCGAATGTCCGGAATCGACATCAACGTCGACTTTCCCCCCAACGAATTCTTGCAATACATCGAGAGTGCGGAGTCGCCCGAAGTTCAGGGATGGCACATCCTCACTCTGCCGGAGGTATATCGCGTCCCCCTGCCTGCCGGTGACTTCCTAATCCTAGGGGTGAGGCAAGGGGAAGAATACCTCATGACACCTGACAAGCCAGAGGATTCAGGCGTTTACTTCATCATAGTGGAGGACAACAAGGTTTATCGACAGACGAAAAGCTTCCGAAAAGTCTTGATCAGCTGGCCAGACAGGAGCCTGGAAAACAAGGAGAGAACGGAAAGAAATACAGCGTGAAACGGCTACGAGGAGGCAAGCGTCTGGCGGAGCCTGGCGGCGATTTGTTGGAGGTCCTCCTTGCCGCCCATGCGAGCGACGCTCTTCATGCTTCCACCCCCGTCGCCCGAATACCGGGGGATGATGTGGATGTGCACATGAAGGACCTCTTGCCCGGCTGCCTTGCCGTTATTGACGCCCAAGTTGAAGCCGCCTGCCCCCATGGCCGCCTGCAATTTTGTCGCAACCAGAACGGCCGCCTGAAAGAGCCGTCCCGCATCATCGGCTGACATTTCAGTTAAGGTTGCATAGTGCTCTCGGGGGATGACCAACGTGTGCCCCGGGGTGCAGGGGAAGATATCGAGGAAGGCTACCGCCCCTTCGCCTTCATAGACCGTGTGGGCGGGTCGCACTCCTTGAGCGATTTGGCAGAAAAGGCATCCGCTCATTGCGCAGCCCGCCTTCCCCGCTCCCTCACATGCAGGGGGACCCACTCCACGACCTCAAGCCCGAAGCCGTCAAGTCCCACGATGCGCCGGGGACTGCTAGTCAGGAGTCGGATCCGGCTCAGCCCCAGATCCACTAGAATCTGGGCCCCGATACCATACTCCCTGAGATCCATGCGAGTCGGGTGAGATCCAGGAGCCTGGGGCGTCGCCATGTCCGTGAGATGGTTTGTCCACCCTATACCGCCCGATGCCTCCCGGATGTACACCAAGACCCCCTGGCCCGCCTTGCCAATGCGCTCGAGGGAGGCCTCTAGTTTCTCTCCGCAGTCGCAGCGAAGAGACCGGAGGGCGTCGCCGAGGAGACATTCCGACTGGACCCTCACTAGCACCTCCTCCGCCGTCGTCGGCTCCCCCAGGATCAGCGCCAGGTGATGCCGTCCATCCATCTGGCTCTCATACAGGATGCTCTGGAAGGTGCCGTATCGGGTGGGCAACGTGGTCGTCCCGAGGCGCTTGACGAGCTTTTCCCGCCGCATGCGGAAGTCGATCAACGCCTTGAGGGTCACGATAGCCAGGCGGTGGCGCTCTGCAAAGGCCTGCAGTTCAGGAAAGCGGGAGGCCTCGCCGTCCTCGGTAAGAACGGCGCAGAGGGCGGCTCCCGGGTAGAGACCGGCCAGGCGACACAGATCGAGGGCGGCCTCGGCCTGCCCAGCTCGGGTCAGGACCCCCCCTTCCTTGGCCCGAAGTGGAAAGATATGGCCGGGTCGGCCCAGATCCTCGGGGCGGGCTTTGGGATCGACCAGGGTCTGGATCGTGATGGCGCGATCAAAGGCAGAGATCCCGGTCGTCGTTCCCGCCCTGGCATCGACTGAGACACAGTAGGTGATATCACCGGAGGCTGGCCGATCCGACACCATAACCGGGATCTTGAGGGCATCGAGGCGATCCCCGGTCAGGGCCACACAGATAATCCCCCGCGCCTCGCGGGCCATAAAGTTCACGCCCTCAGGAGTGGCCCGTTCTGCCGCTACCGTCAGTACTCCCTCACTCTCGGCAGCCTGGTCGTCGGCCAAGACGACCATTCGCCCTTCTCGCACGGACCGAATGGCTTCCTCTACTGAAAGATCCTTCACTGGTACTCCTCAAGTGCAGTCCGGATGGCCTGCAGGTGAGTTTCGGGAACATCCAGGGGAACAACGCAGCCGGGAGCCAGGATGTGCCCGAGGCCCCCGGTCTGTTTCAAGGCATCCTTCACTTGAGCCGACACGGCGTCCGCGGGGCCGCTCCGGAGCGTCTCGACCTCATTGAGCCCCCCTACGACCACACCTCCAAAGAGCTCCTGCGCCTCCCGAAGTGAGGGCGAGGTTCGCCGGTCGTGCCAGTTGATAGCGGGAACCGGATAGGCTGCCATCACTTCGAATGGAATGTCCACGCCGTGGACGTGCAGGACAGAAAAGGGGCTCCGCTGAGCCGCCTCCTCCAAGACTTGCCGGTCATACGGTTCTGCAAAAGTCCGATGTTGGTCGGCGGTCAAGAGCCCGGACGCCGCCACCTGAGTGGCAAAAAAGATCCCGTCACCTCCCGAATCCAGACAGGCGGTAACATACCGCCTCATCGTCTCGGTGATGACTTCGAGGGCTCCGTGGATCTGCGCAGGCTTTTCCCGCAGGTCCGCCAGCAATCGCTCGTCGCCCGCCAGTTTTTTCGCGATAGACAGGGGACCAAAAATGGTCTGAAGGATAGGCGCGTCGTCCCGGCGCCCCTTCACGACCTCACGGAGACATCTGAGCTCTCGACCCAATGCCCCCTCCTCGGGATCCAGGGGACGAATTTGCGCCCAGTCGCCGGGACCTTTGACCGCATGATCGACGCAGACCCGGGAGCCGTCGACGCCGCCGCGGTACGCGACGCGACAGCCCCAGTCCACCACAGCATAGACCCCGGTGGGCATGACCTTGATGAAATCCAGGTCATGGCGGGTGTGAAAGGCGAGCAGGGCCTCGGCCAGTGCGACCGGATCCTCGTCGAGATCAGGAAAATGCCGCCAGAAGCTCACCGGAGCTCGGTCGACGGCCTTTCGTACGAGCGCTGCCTGGATCCGCTCTGCCTTCGTCATCACGCTCCTAAGGACAGCTGACAGCCGTCAGCAGCCAGCAGTCGGCTTGCCTTTCCAACAACGCGTTGCGGGAATTTCCCGAAGGCCTGCCGGGATCCGCAAACACCGCTGGTCTTCTATCATAGAGAGTGCGTCGGAGTATTGTCAACGATTCGCAGCACGTCTGGGACTAAAGAGCAGTGCCTCGGGAGCGATGCAGGCGGCCCATTGAAATTTCAGGCGAGAGTGGGTCATTTGACAAGGAATTAGCAGCATGCTATCGTGATTTTTATGTTTATTTTTCCTTGCTTTGAGGAGAAAGATTCATGCGGCTTGACCAGTTTACTGTCAAGGCCCAGGAGGCCATTGATACGGCCCGTCGGCAGGCCGTCGAACTCACCCACCAGGCGATCGACGTAGAGCACCTCTTGCTTGCGCTGGTGGAGCAACAAGACGGCCTGATTCCCCCGCTGCTTCAAAAGCTGGGGGCGAACCTTCATCTTCTCCGGACGAAGCTCCGCGAAGAGCTCGAGCGAACCCCGAAGGTCCAGGGGGCCGGTGGGCAGTACATCACGCCGCGTCTCGAAAAAGTGCTTCAAGCGGCTATTCAGGAGGCAACCCACCTCAGGGACGACTACGTCTCGACCGAACACCTGCTCCTCGCCATCATCGAACAGGGAGGCGGGGTGGCAGAACGGATCCTGAAGGAAGCCGGCATCAGTAAGGATGGCGTCTATGCCGCCCTGGCCGCCGTACGGGGCGGTCAACGGGTCACCGACCCGCATCCGGAGGAAAAGTATCAAGCACTGGAGCGCTACAGTCGGGAGCTGACCGATCTGGCGCGCAAGGGCAAGCTGGACCCGGTCATCGGCCGCGATGACGAGATCCGGCGGGTCATCCAGGTGCTCTCCCGCCGGACCAAAAACAACCCGGTCCTCATTGGCGAGCCCGGCGTGGGGAAGACCGCGATCGTCGAGGGGCTGGCGCAACGGATCGCGGACGGGGATGTCCCCGAGTCCCTTAAGAACAAGCGGGTGGTGGCGTTGGACATCGGCGCCTTGGTGGCCGGATCAAAATACCGCGGGGAATTTGAAGACCGGCTCAAGGCCGTCCTGAAAGAGATCACCGACTCCGAGGGGCAGATTATCTGTTTCATCGACGAGCTGCACACCCTGGTCGGGGCGGGGGCCGCCGAAGGGGCGGTGGATGCCTCCAATATGCTCAAGCCGGCCCTGGCGCGCGGCGAGCTCCGTTGCATCGGAGCCACCACGCTGGATGAGTACCGGAAACGCATCGAGAAAGACCCGGCCTTGGAGCGGCGGTTTCAGCCGGTCATGGTCGGTCAGCCCTCGGTGCAAGAGAGCGTGTCGATTCTTCGGGGCCTCAAGGAAAAGTACGAGGTCCACCACGGTGTACGGATCAAGGATTCGGCCCTGGTCGCCGCTGCCGTCCTCAGCCACCGCTACATCAGCGACCGGTTCCTGCCGGACAAGGCCATCGACCTCATCGACGAGGCCGCCTCCCGGCTCCGCATGGAGATCGACAGCATGCCGACCGAGATCGACGAGGTGGAGCGGCGGATCCGCCAGCTGGAGGTCGAGCGGGAGGCCCTCCGGAAGGAGACCGATCCGGGCTCACAAAACCGCCTGAGGCATCTGGAGACAGAGTTAGCGAATTTGCGAGAGCGCTCGGCGGCTCTCAAGGCGCGCTGGGAGGGTGAGAAGACAGTCATCAAAAGTATTCGAGAGATCAAAGAGCGCCTGGAGCAGAGCCGCGTCGAGGAGCAACGGGCCGAGCGCCAAGGGGACCTGGCGAAGCTGGCAGAGCTGCGCTACGGGGTCATTACCCAACTCCAGAAAGAGCTCGACGCCGAGCGAGAGAAGCTCGAGGCGATGCAAAAGGAAGGCACGATGCTGAAGGAGGAGGTTGACGAAGAGGATATCGCAGAGGTCGTGGCGAAGTGGACCGGTATCCCGGTGACCCGGCTGATCGAGGGTGAGACCCAGAAACTCCTCCGGATGGAGGCAAAGATCCGCGAGCGGGTGGTGGGCCAGGATGAGGCGATCAGTGCCGTGGCGAACGCCATCCGTCGAGCCCGCTCGGGTCTCCAGGACCCCAATCGTCCCCTCGGTTCGTTCATCTTCCTGGGGCCGACAGGGGTCGGCAAGACGGAGCTGGCCAGAGCCTTAGCTGAGTTCCTCTTTGATGACGAGCGCGCCATGGTCCGTCTTGACATGTCAGAGTATATGGAGAAACATACGGTCTCCCGACTGATCGGCGCGCCCCCCGGGTACGTCGGATACGAGGAGGGAGGGCAGCTGACCGAAGCGGTCAGACGTCGCCCCTATTCGGTGCTCCTTTTTGACGAGATCGAGAAGGCGCACGCCGATGTCTTTAATCTCTTGCTTCAGATCCTGGATGACGGACGGCTCACCGATGGGCATGGCCGGACCGTCGACTTTCGGAACGCCATCATCATCATGACCTCGAATCTGGGGGGCGACTTTATCCAGACATTGTCCGATGAGGTAGAAATCCAAAAACGCATTCAGGAGACGCTCCGGAGCCACTTCCGGCCGGAGTTTCTGAACCGGATCGACGAAATTATCGTCTTCCACCGCCTCGGTATGGCGGAGATCAAGCAGATCGTGGAGATTCAGCTGAAGCAACTGGGCAGGAGACTCGGCGACCGAAAGATCGAGGTCACCCTTTCGGACGCCGCCAAGCGGTATCTGGCGGAGGTCGGCTTTGACCTGGTCTATGGGGCCCGGCCTCTCAAGCGAGCACTGCAGCGGCTGGTGCTCGACCCACTGGCCGCAAGGATTCTCGAGGGACAGTTCAAGGAGGGAGATCACATCCTGGTCGACATGCAGCGCAACGAGGTGGCTTTTGCCAAGGCCAACGTGCTTCAGAGTCCATAGTTCAGGGTTCATGGTTCATGGCTCGTGGAAGACATGGGATTTACTACCCTGAACTCTGGACCCTCGACTCTCAACGATCCTCCCTGAACCATAAACGGGGTATCTCATGCAGCCCCTGGACGGCATCAAGGTCATCGATTTCTCCCGGATCCTGGCAGGACCTTTCTGCACCATGATTCTCGCGGATCTCGGCGCGGAGGTCGTAAAGATCGAGCAGCCGGGTTCAGGCGACGAGGCGCGGGGGGTCGGTCCTTTCCTGGACGGGACGAGTGCCTACTTCATGAGCATCAACCGTGGTAAAAAGAGCGTAGCGCTCAATATCAAAGACCCGTGGGGATGCGATCTCGCCAAAGCGCTCACGGTCCAGGCCGACATTCTGGTGGAAAACTTCCGGCCCAGCACCATGAACCGCCTGGGCCTCGGGTACGAGACTTTGTCCAAGCTGAACCCGAGGCTGATTTATGCCGCCTGCTCTGGCTTTGGTCAGACCGGGCCCTACCGGACGCACGGCGCTTACGACATGGTGATTCAGGGAATGGGAGGGGTCATGTCGATCACGGGCGAGCCGGGAGGAAGGCCCTTGAAGACCGGCCCGGCAATCGGAGATCTGGCAGGTGGTCTCTTCGCGGTCATTGGAATCCTCGCGGCACTCAAAGCCCGAGAACACACCGGTGAGGGACAGATGGTGGATATCGGCATGCTCGATTGTCAGGTTGCCCTTCTCGAGAATGCAATCATTCGCTATACCACGACCGGCGAGATCCCTGGACCATTAGGTGCCCGACATCCTTCGATCGCCCCCTTTGAGGCGTTTGAGGCCAAGGACGGCTACGTCATCTTCGCCGTGGGGACTCCCCACTGGGAGCGTTTCTGTCGTCTCATCGGTCGCGATGAATTGCTCGGGGACCCGCGCTTTGCTACGAACGCCCTACGCGCCGAAAATCATGAGGCACTGCAACCCATCATCGCCCAGATAGCGCAGACCAAGACGGTGCGGGAATGGATCGACATCATGGAGAAGGCAGGTGTTCCCTGCGGCCCGATCAACACCATCGATCAGGTGGTGGCAGACCCTCAGGTCCAGGCCCGGGGAATGATCACGGCCATCCCCCTTCCCGGGGGCGGAACGATTCGCCTCCCGGGGTCTCCCCTTAGGCTTTCACGGACTCCCAGTCGTGTCGACCGTCCAGCCCCTCACCTTGGCGAACATACGGCCGATGTCCTGGAGGCCTGGTTGGGGTATAATGGAGAGGCCATAAGCGCGCTGAAGAAACAGGGGATTGTTGCATGACTGAACCTCTGGCCACTGTCATTGCCGTTGCGATCGGCATCATCGCTCTCGGCGTTGCGGTTGCGGTCTTCACCCTCGTCCCGATGATCCGCCAGGCCCGCGAAACGCTACGCCGACTGGACACCCTGATCCAATCGGCCGAGGGGGACGTGCGCCTCACCGTGTCCGAGGTTCGGGAGGCCGTGCAGCACCTGAACCAAATCTCGGCAGCGGTCCAGAAGGACATGGGCAGGGTGAGCGGCACCGTCGAGGCGCTGGAGGGCTTCGGCAAGACGCTTCGCAACACGAACGACATCATCCGGACCACCATCCATCCCCGTCTCCTCTCCTTCGGGGCATTGTTGGTGGGACTCCGGACCGGAAGCTGGTATCTGTTACGGAAAATCTTCTTGAAGAAGAGGAGGTGATTTTCGATGAGTGAGAACCGTGGATTCGGTGCGTCAGCCGTGGCACTGGCTTTTCTGTTAGGGGGTGCCTTCGGCGCCCTGAGCGCCCTGCTTTATGCTCCGGAATCGGGAAAACGCACTCGAGTGCGGATCCGCCGGCTGACTGAAGACATCCAGGAGCGGGCCGCGGATGTCGCGGAGGACGTTCGGGAGCGGTTTGACGAGGCGTTGGACCAAGGACGGGAGGCCGTCGTCTCCGCCTTCGAGGCAGGGAAAGAGGCCTTCCAGCGCGAGCGGGCAAAATTCACATCCTCTTCCTGATATCCCTGACAACACTATCCCGTACAATGCCCGGGACAGCAGTCCCGGGCATCGTGTTTTTCGGCTATCCAGCGAGATAATCGCGGGCTTCGAGGGATTGGCCCGTGACGTCGCGGGATTCGTCGGAGGCGAGATAGACAAACACGGGGGTGATCTGCTCGGGGGTCGGCAAGGTCATCGGGTCCTCCTCGGGATAGGCGGCGGCCCGCATGGTGGTGCGAGTCCCGCCCGGATTGACGGCGTTCACGCGGATATGAAGCGGCTCAAGTTCTGCCGCCAGAACCTGCGTGAGGCCTTCTAAGGCAAACTTGGAGGCGGCGTAGGCTCCCCAGCGAGCTTTCCCGATGCGCCCCACGCCGGAACTCACATTGATAATGGAACCTCCACCGGCGAGCACCATCAGAGGGACGCAGGCTTTGATGACGAAGAAGGGCCCATGGAGATTGATGGCCACCACGACCTCCCAATCCTCTTCGGGGTATTCGAGAAGAGGGACCCGAGGACCGAGGAGGGACGCGTTATTGACCAGAACGTGCAATTGCCCGAATCGCCTCCTGATCCCCTCAGCTAAGTCTTGGACCTGCTGCCGGTCGGCCACATCCGCGTGAAGCGGCACGACATGTCCTCCCCCTTTGCGGATCTCCTGGGCCGCAGCCTCGAGGCGCTCTCGGCCTCTGGCCGTTACAATGACCTCGGCCCCCTCTCGCGCATAGGCAGCCGCCACGGCCTTGCCGATCCCTTGACTCCCTCCAGTCACCAGGGCCACCTTCCGTTCAAGCTTCATACGACCCCCTTGTCAAATCCATAGTCTCCCTGATATGGTTTTGAACGAGCGTGTCATTGGGCATCTGTGGACACACCCTTCAAGAGAGGAGAGATGGGCGAGTTCGTGAAAGTAGTCGAGACGAAAGATATCAGTCCGGGCTCCGGGATACTGGTCGAAAAGGACGGAGAACGGATCGCCCTTTTCAATGTGAACGGATCCTTCTTTGCCATCGGCGACACTTGCATACACGCCGGCGGTCCGCTGTCGGAAGGAGACCTCGATGGAGACGCCGTGACGTGTCCGTGGCACGGAGTCCAATTCGATGTCAAGACCGGCGAGGCGACTGGCCCGCCCGCGAAAGGGCCTGTGACCAGCTACCGCGTAAAGGTGGAGGGATCGGACCTGCTGATCGAACGGACGTAAACTGGAACCGGAGGAAGAGATCATGAGGCTTAGGCTGGTGTTGGCGGTAAGCTCGGTCACGCTATTACTCCTCACACGTCCAACTCTTGGCGGAGATTACAGCAACAAGGTGAAGCTCATCCGTCAGGATACGTACGCATGCGCGGCGAGGCACCTGCACATTCCCGGCTATGCGACGAATAGGGCCGAGGTGACCCTCACCGCAATCCAGGTCGAGGGTCGGGTTTTCGACACGGAGGGTCATCTGCTGGCCACCAAGGTGGCTCGCGTCATGGCCAAGGAGCTTCCGCCGGGAGAATCAGCCACCTTCGACGTGGAATTTGTCGAAATCACTGAGCCCCACTTCGGACAGGTGGGGGACGTCTCCTTGAGAGTGATCCAGGCTCTCCCGAAATGACGTCATCATCGCTGTTGGATCGTAGACACCTTCTTGGAGGCTGACGATTTAACCAATGATCACCGGCGCCGTCTTCGTCTGATCCATGAATGCACAGGGCATAAAGGGGGTATTGCAGGCATGACCCATGCGTCCCTTCCCATCGACGACAATGATCCCGCCCTCCCCGTGCCCACGCTGCTCTAAGATCGTAATGGCCATCCTCGCGGCATCCACCGGATGGCGGCCCCCCATCAAGAGATCGACGGCGGTCTTGGCCAACACCACCCGAATGATGGCCTCACCATGACCGGTCGCCGAGGCCGCGCCCAATCGCTTGTCGGCGTAAGTACCTGAGCCGATCAAGGCACTGTCCCCCACGCGACCTGCCCGCTTGCAGAAGAGACCTCCTGTCGAGGTGGCTGCCGCAACATCCCCTGCTTCATCCACCGCCACCGCGCCAACCGTTCCAAGGTTCGCTTCCTTCGCCGATTCCCATCGTGCGCGCTGCCGGTCGGTCACCAGTTCCTCCGGCGTGCAGGTCTCGATCCCGACATCGCTCGCAAATCGGTCCGCGCCCACGCCGACCATGAGAACATGCTGGCCATCCTCCAGGACGCGTCGCGCCAACCTGATCGGATTCCGAACATTCCGTACGACGCCGACCGCCCCGGCTTTCAGGGTCCGCCCCTCCATCAGGGATGCATCCATCTCCACATCCCCGGTAACGTTGAGGACCGATCCTGTTCCGGCATTAAACAGGGGGTGATTTTCCAAGAAAGCGACGGCCTCTTCCACCGCATCCAATGCTGATCCACCTTGAAGCAAACACTGCCACCCGGCGAGGGCTCCCCCTCGACACCCCTCACGGTGCTCCGCCTGATCCTCCTCCGGGATGCGACCTGCCCCGCCGTTGACGATGATGAGCCGCTTCATGCCGCCGGCCCCTCGGGGGAAACCTCTGGTGACTCTACCTCGCGCTCCACTACCTGCAAGGGCTTTAGGACAATCTGCCCCCCCTTTACCTCGATCTCTAGTACGTCTCCGGCTTTCAGCGTCAAACTTTTCCTTACCTTCGACGGAATCGTCACCTGTCCCCTATCCTTCAAAATCACGCGGAACAAAACGCACCCTCCTACGAAAATTGGAAATACAGAAATTCTGACACATTTTTTGCTCGGGTCAAGCAAAATTTGGCCTTGCCTGCTCGCGAGGGGGTACGGTATCTTTCTATCGACCCCAGGTTGCCCGAGTGAGCCCCGGCAAATAGGCATCGTTATTGCCCTAACCCCTTAGGCGATCTGAAAGATCTTCACATCTTCGAGAATGAGAGAAGGTTACTCCACGTGTCTTCCAGGTAGGTATCCGCAATGGAAATCTATTTAAGTGAAAACGCATTCATCGGGTTGCTTGTCTCCACCATCGAGGTCTACCGACGGGAGTGCTTTGGTATACTTCTGGGTCACAGTACCCCCGATCGGGTCTTTGTGGAGTATGCAGTCCCATATCAGACGGCCAATCGAAAGTATCGGGAGGTCCACATCGACTGGAAGCGGAGTCAGCGGGTGGAAGAGGCAGTTCGAAGCACCACCCGGTGGGAATGCGTCGGGGACTATCACTCCCACTCTATGTTCGGGCCGAGCCGGGCCACTACCCAGCTCTCGAAGGAAGATAGACAGCACTTTACCGAAGGGACCGTCGGGATCGTGGTGGCAATCAACGACGTCCTCAAGCCGAGACCCTGGGGGTACGTCAAAGGCGGCACCCTGTCCGGTGCGGTGAACGGCTATTCTATCCGGATTGCCGCCTATTATAAGAAGTCCAGCGATCAAATCGAGAAAGCCCACATCGTCTCCCCCTATGCCATTGGCTTCATGGAGAAGCGACAAGACCTGTTTCGGGAGCGATAACGGATGCGGGTCCAGTCGAGGGCTACCCTGCTCGGCCGGGGCGAGGGCGCGGGTGACCTCAAACCCTATCTGGACCGCCTCTACGCCACCTACGACCTGCGCTACGTCTCCTCGTCGGCCCTCAAATTTCCCCACCGGTACCACCGACCGGAAGACATCGAGGTCGTTGGATTTATCGCGAGTTGCTTCGCGTACGGCCGGGTACAAGGTTTCACCCCTCCGATTGATGCCCTCCTTTCGGTGCTGGGGTTTCACCCTTATCTCTTCTTGCTGCATTTCGATCCCAGGCGCGATGCCGACCACCTGCGGGGATTCACCTATCGTTTCAACACCACCAAGGACGCCATCTGCCTGCTTTGGTTCCTCCGGCAGGCCCTGGAGCGCCACGGCTCGCTTCGAACCCTCTACCTGTCTGGTCACAGTGACCGACAGGAGGACACCCGACCCGCACTGACCGCCTTCGTGGACCAGCTTTTACAACTCGACCCACGGCCGATCTACCGAAAAGGCCACCTATCCCCGGGGATGCATTATCTCCTCCCTTCGCCACGGCGTGGCGGGGCGTGCAAGCGCCTCCACCTTTTCCTCCGCTGGATGGTCCGACGCGATCACATCGACTTCGGCCTCTGGCCCGAACTTCAGCCGGCAAAGCTGCTTATCCCGCTGGATACCCACGTCGCCCACGTTTCGCGGCAGCTTCGCCTTACCCGACGGAAGAGCCCTGGCCTCCCGATGGCCCTCGAGATCACCCAGAACCTGAGACGTCTTGATCCCGCAGATCCGGTGAAGTACGACTTCGCCCTCTGCCGGTTAGGCATGCTAGGGAAGTGTTCAGGGTTGAGAGTTCACGGTTCAGAGTAGTAAAACCTTGTCTTCCATGAGCCATGAACCATGAACCCTGAACTATGAATCATGAACCAATGGGGCGTATGCGACTTTCCGAAAGATCTGGTGAGCGTAAACGATCTGACCGCGAGGGGCCACGGCTGGGGGCGCATATGTCCATCGCCGGCGGGGTCGCCGGGGCACTGCTCCGGGGCCAACAGACCGGCTGCGACACGATCCAGATTTTTACGAAGAACAATAATCAGTGGCGGGCCAAGCCACTCACGGAGCGAGAGATTCAGGCCTATCACGAGAATCGGGAAACGACAGGGATCTGGCCCGTCGTCGCCCACGACGGCTATTTGATCAACCCGGCCTCACCGAAAAAAGACCTGTATCGGATATCCCTCGAGGCCCTCCGGATCGAGGTAGACCGGGCCGCAGCGCTTGAGATCTCATCCCTGATCATACACCCGGGGGCACACCTCGGGGCTGGAGAAGCAGACGGCATAAAGCGGGTAGTGGAGGCGTTGCACATGATCCTTGAAAGCACCAGGGCTTCTGCTGTCACGATCTGTCTCGAAACCACGGCTGGGCAGGGATCCAGCCTAGGCTACCGTTTCGAGCATCTGGCGGCGATCCGAGAGGGCATAAAGCAGAAGGGACGCCTGGGGGTCTGCGTCGACACCTGCCACATCTTTGCAGCAGGTTATGAGATCCGAGGTCGTAAGGCATACGAGCAGACAATGCGGCACCTCGACGACACGATCGGCATCGCACACATCAAATGTATCCATCTGAACGACTCACAGCGAGAGTTAGGGAGTCGGGTGGACCGGCATGCCCATATTGGCCAAGGGCAAATCGGTTTGGAAGGATTTCGCCTCCTCGTCAACGATCCCCGCCTGCGGCACATTCCAATGATCCTCGAGACCCCCAAGGGGGACGATCCCGTGGCCACCGACCGCCGCAACTTGGCCGTCCTCCGCAGCTTGGTGAGGGAGCAGCGGGTGTGATCGGCACCAGTTTACTCACGAGGCTGGGGGAACAGGGGGGGCCCCGGAACGAGCTGAATGTCAAGGCTTGGGCGAGATGAGACGTCTGGTTCTTTTTCTTTCTCGGAGAGTTGATGTGCCGCCATCACCTGCTTCCAGCTTTCGGCTGACACCGTCATGGCTTTCTCGATCTTCGGCATGGCACCGGCCGGAGCGCGCTCCGTCAAGTCCTGCAGGAATTCCTTCTCCTTCTGGGCCTGCGCTTCTGCAATGGCTCTGGCCCGCTCGACTCCCTCCTCGGGAGGAAATACACCGCGTTCGATCCGATTCAAGAACAGGATGATGCGATCCCGTGCGGTCTCAAGCGACTGAACGATCTCGATGAATTCGATGCGCAACCCCTCCGGGAGGGCTGAAGAAACCTCGTCGAGCGCCGAGGCGTTTTTGCCGATGAGTTCTTTCGTGGCCTGCCTGGCCTTGGGCACATCCAACGAGGCAGCAGCCGCAAGGGTGCCAAGCCCCACGACAATGAGGGAGCCACCAAGAATGCCACACAGAGGACGCCGCATCATCACCTTCACCATCACGCTCACGCGAGTATAATCGAAGCATCCCGTTGCGTGAAGAGGGAGACCTCAGGGGGAGACTCTGCTCATCTGACAGGGGAAACCGGGAGGTTCCATCACAGGCGCGGAGGACACGTAATGAACGCCGCCGAGATCATGAAGTGGGTCACCGCCTATTGGGCATCGCAAGCCGTCTTGACCGGTGCAAGACTTGGACTCTTTGATGCGCTGACAGGCGCCTGGAGGGACGTCCGTGGCCTGGCCAGGATCATCCGCAGCGACCCCCGGGCCCTGGACCCCCTTTTGCATGCCCTAGCTGCCATCGGCGTGGTGAAAAAACGGGGAAACAAGTTTCGCCTGACTTCCCAGACGGCTCGCCTCTTGTCCTCAAAAGGCCCCGCGAGCCTCGCCCCTCTCCTGCGGATCCATGCCGACCGCTTTGCCGAATGGGCGAAGCTCCCTCGCGTGGTCAAGAAAGGGCGACCCCTCCCTGCCACAGGCCTCTTTGTCAGACCCGTAGCCAGGACCCGGCGGTTTATCAGCGCGATGGAAGCGACGGCCCAGCAGTCGGTTGCGGATTTCGTTCGGACCGTCGATCTCTCCGCCCACCGGCACTTGCTCGATGTCGGGGGAGGTTCAGGCGCCTACAGCATCGCGCTCTGTCGGGCCTATCCCTCGCTCAAAGTAACGATTCTGGACCTTCCGGGAACCCTCACCTTCACCCGCAAGTATGTGCGGGCCGCCGGAATGCTCGACCGCATCTCATTCCTTCCCGGGGACTTTCACCGGATCCAACTTCGGAAGGAGTATGACGCGATCCTTCTCTCTCATATCCTGCACAGTAACAGCCCCCAGACATGTCAAGCACTTTTGGGCCGCCTCAGCCGAGCGCTCAAAGCAAAGGGTGTCCTTTTGGTGCGGGACTTTTTTCTCGATCCCTCCCGCACAGGCCCTCTCTGGCCCGCCCTCTTTGGCCTCAACATGCTTCTGTGGACTCCCGGGGGACGGTCTTACGCATGGGGCGAGGTCGAGACATGGCTACGCCGGGTGGGCTTCCGACGCTTCCGGCGAGTACCCATGCCTGTCCACAAAGGTGATGGACTCCTCATTGCTACGCGGTAACCCGATTCTCTTCCAGCGAAAGTATTTCTGAAATGGCTACGCTGGAGGCCGAAATCCCGGAATCGTCAGGACTGCTTCGTTGATCTTTGCCGCCAGGATGAAATCGCTTTCGGTGAGGCCGTTGATCTTATGGGTCCAGATCTCGATTGTGGCCCTCCCCCAGCCGAAGCTGATGTCGGGATGATGTCCCTCCTGCTCGGCGACCGCGCCTACGCGGTTCACGAAGTCCAATGTGCTCTTGAAGTCCTTGAAGCGGAAGGTTTTGCGAAGGTGATGCTCCTCCACCACCTCCCACCCCTCTACTTGGGAAACCAGGGGTGCGATCTCCTGGCTGGTGAGAGGCGGTGTCCCCCCCTTACACGGAACACACGACTTGCTCGCCAATTGCGACACGACGCGCCGCCTTTCAGAGTGGAAGATTCCTATCCCCAGTTCCTCTCAATCATACTGGGCACCGCCTGTTTCGGCAAGCTTACAGCAGGCTGTCGCGGCAAGCTCCGTCGGGCCCCCACGGGTGACCCTTAGAGTTCTGTGCTCGGTGCCCGGTCCTGCCCCACATGCCGGGATGCTCTCGAAGGCTCTACAACTAGTTCCTTTCATATCAATAATTTCAAGCGCTGATCCTCATCCAGCCCTTAAAAAAATCGTTGCACCCATCAGAATTTTCTGATAGAAGCCTGGCACGCGGGAGGGATCGTGCGGGATCAAAAGTCTCGTCGAAATATCCAGCGACTCCTGGGTCGCCAGCGACCCCTGAAAGGCCACGGGGGGCTAGGGTCGAGGCTCTTCCTCGCGGCATTCTTCTTTTTGTCCGCCCTAGTAATTTCGTATTTTCTGCCAGCCCGCGAGAGGACTCCGCAATCCCCTCAACCAACGATCTCATCCACCTCCACTCTTCCCCGGCTGGCCGAGTCCCTCCACGATGCCGAGATGCATCCGTCCCACCGAACAGTCCACGGGACGATTGGACATGGACAGACTTTTGCCCAGGCCATGAGTGCCAAAGGCCTCTCCGGTCAGCTCACCCATGAGATTGCCCGAGCACTCCGCCCTCATCTGAACTTTCGAAAGATCCCGTCCGGCTCAAAATTTCAGGCGACGCTAGACAACAGCGGATCCCTCCGGGACTTTCTGTTTGAGGTGTCTCCTATAGAGATCTACGAGGTGACCCGGGAAGGGAGCGAGTATCGGGGAGACCGGCGCGACGTCGCCATCGAACGCCGGGTAGAAAAAATTGCCGGGAAAGTCACCTCTTCGCTCTTCGAGAGCATGGAGGCCCTTGGGGAAAACCCTGAACTTATCCTCCGTTTCGTGGATATCTTCCTCTGGGACTTTGACTTCAACAGCAACGCCCGACCTGGGGACGAATTCCGAATGTTGGTGGAGAAGAAGTACGGCGACGGCACATTCGTCGGCTACGGAAAGATCCTGATCGCCCAGTACGAAAATCGCGGGAAAACGTACACCGGAATCAACTTCGAGAAACGTCCCGGCAAAGGAGACTTCTATACCCTGAACGGCAGGTCCGTCCGCAAGACCTTCCTCCGTTCCCCCTTGCGATTTACGAGGATCAGTTCGCGCTACACCCACCGCAGGCGCCACCCGATCCTGGGCGGAATTAGACCCCACCTCGCCGTGGATTACGCCGCCCCTCACGGCACCCCGGTCTGGGCCGTGGCCGACGGGGTGGTCCTGTCAGCTGGATGGAAGGGGGGCAACGGCAAAATGGTCCTCATTCGGCATCGCATGGGATACCGGACCATGTACAACCATCTCTCCAGGTTTGCCAGAGGTATCCGCAAAGGGGCTCGCGTGCGACAGAAACAGGTCATCGGCTACGTGGGCTCCACCGGCCTCTCGACCGGACCCCACCTCGATTACCGCGTGATCAAGAACGGTCGCTTTGTCAATCCGCTCACACAGAAGTTCATCCCGGGGAAACCCATTCCCAAGTCCCAGCGGGGAAAATTCCAGCGTCTCCGCGACCGCCTGCTGCACCAGCTTCAGTCACCCAAGCTCCCTTCAGCGAAGTAGCGCCGCCAATCGCGTCGACCGTTGACCGACAACCCAAGATATTTCCAATTTCGAAATTCGAATTTCGAATTCCAACCGAGGGTGAACTGTGAACCGTGAACTACGTACACCGGCGAGGGGAGTAAAGCCGAGGACGTCAGAATCTGATTTATGGGCCGTCGAGCAGCAGATGCACGCCCCTCGCTCCGGGCTTCCCATCATTTGAGCCTCACGAGGGGCCTCCCGCTCGTCAGCGGAATAATTCCACTGAATCAATCGGGCGTCAGGTAAGGAGTTCCGCGCAGGCCGCCACGACCAACCAACAGGACGGCCACCCCCACCTGCGCTGCGCTCCGGCGGCGGGACCCCGGCCGGACGCAAACCAGATTCCGCTTTCCTCGCGAATCCGCCCCTCCCTCGGCTCCGGCGATCTCCGCATGGCCACTCGAGGCAGCGCCTGCAGGCCTCGAGCGAGATTGCCGGAAGCGGCGGGGCCCCTCGGCTGGCGGCGGCCTGGGAAACCGAGGCGGGATCCGTGCCCCATCTCTTTGCGCGGAGCGTGAACACGGAGGGACCCAGGCCGTAAGCCGCCGCTCGGGGTCGCCGCGAGAGACCTAAAGCGAGGGGCCGAAGGTGTTAGCTCTACTCAAACAAGATCCAGCAGGAGAGGGAGGGGCGATTCGCCGACGAGCGGAACGGTCCTCTCTCGGCCAAAACAACGGGAGACTCTTCTACTCTGAACCATCAACCATCAACGACTTTCAGTGGTCATCGGTCATCGCGTGTCGGGTCGAGGCTGGTCACCTTCGCGTGGACCGGCAGCGGCATTTCCTCCGCCTCCTGCGAGAAGCCAAGCTTGAGCCACACCGGGACGAGCGCGATGCCCACGACGAGCTGCGAGGCGATCCATAGCCCCCAAGACAGCGGCCACCATGTAGGAACGGGGCTGTGGCAGAGCCAAGAACCGATTCCGGTCAGCAAGGAGAAGACGCAGAAGGCCGCCGCGAGCATGCCCGCGAAGCCCCGGACCAAGCGTTTTACGTTCGTGCCGGGATCGACCCCGAAAGAGGTGGCGATCGGCCCCCACCACCCGGGTGGCTGGGCGAGCCGGAAGAACCTGCGCAGGCGCTCGGGCTCCTCGGTCGTGAGAAGCGAGACGACGATGCCCGCGGCAGTGGCCAGGACCGCCATGATCAACAATCGAAGCGCCTCGTCTTCGACGAACTCGAGCAGGGGCCAGGCGGCCAGGAGCGAGACAATGATGCAGGCGAGCTCCCCCCAGGCGCTGATTCTCCACCAGAGCCAGCGCAGGACGAGAACGACACCCATGCCGGCGCCCAGGAGGAGTGCGATCTTCCACGCCCTCTCGATCGAGGTAAGCTGCGTCATCACGAGCATCGAAATCACAAGGATGAGCAGGTTGGATCCGCGAGCGATCCACACGAGCGACCGTGGATTGGGGTCTCTCCTGAGCCACACCTGGCAAATCAGCCGCTTGTAGATGTCGTTTGTCCAGTAGGACGCGCCCCAGTTGAGGTGGGTGTCGATCGTCGAGGCCAAGGCCGCCAGCATTGCGGTCAGCATCAGACCTTTGATGCCCCAGGGGAGCAGCTTGACGATTCCCTTGACGAAGGTGACCTCCCGCTCGTGTTTGAGGATCTCGGGAGCCAGGCTGAGGTCGGGAGGAAAAAGGAGTAGGAGTCCGAGGGCGATCGGCAGCCAGAAGAGACTGCGCAGGAGCACCTGGGCAACGGTGAACACGACGCTTGCGAGCTTGGCGTCCCGGTCAGACCTGCAGGCCATCGACCTCTGGGCCAGGTAGCCGGTCCCGTCAGCGTTGACTTGAATCAGCCACTGGAGGCCAAACACGGCGAGGACGGCGAACGAGGCATTCTTGGCCTGGGACGGCATAAAGGCGAGGATCTGGTTTGGAGAGATCCCTCCAGGGCCTCCCGCGGCGAAGCGCTCGCGAATCTGCTCGATGATTGGGCCCATGCCCCCGAAGTCGTAGATGACGTAGCCCATGTACAAGGCGGTCCCCAGCATGGCCAGACTGAACTGAACCACGTCGGTGGCCACCACGCTGCGGAGGCCGCCCGTGGCGGAGTAAAAGAGGGTGACCATGACGATGGCCAGGATCGAGATGAGGTTGTTGGTTGACTTGACCCAAACGTGCGGGTCATGGGGGCTCACACTGAGGGGGACATCCAACCAGGTCACTAGGTGGAGTATCGGCTGGTAGAGCGCAGCGGGCAGCCACTGGTCCCATACCAGGAAGGGCTCCGCGATGGCCTTGGTGGCGAAGAGGACCCAGGCCAGGACGACGCAGTTAAAGATCGTTCCGAAGTAGATCGCCTTGATCCCACGCAGGGCTGTGGCGGCCCCCTTGCCGTAGCGCAGCTCGGTCAGCTCCGCGTCGGTCAGCACACTCGCTCGCCGCCAGCTAGGAGCGAGGATGAATCCCATCAACAGGAAGGCGAGGGCGTAGATCCACAACTGCCAGATCGCGAAGATCCCGGCCGTCGCGACCAAGCCGGTCACCAGCAGCGGCGTATCTGCCGCGAACTGGGTGGCAGCCATGCTCAGGCCCGCGCTCCAGCCGCTCAGGCTGCGCCCGGCCAGGAAATACTCTTCCAGGTTCTGTGAGGCGACCTTCCTAGAGTGGATGCCTGATGAGACTGCGTAAACAATGAAGGCCAAGATGATAAGGACGTCGATCCAGCCCAAGGTCGCCACGCGGTGATACTCCTAGCCCGGATTATTCACGAAGAGGTGAATATCCGCCCTCCGGGCCGATTCGACCCTTCAATTCACTCAGGGTCCCGAGCTTGTCGAGGGACTGCGACTCCGCGGCTCGACTGAGCTCGCCGAAGTCCCCGCGTTTGCGGGGCGTCGCTCAGGGCTAGCCTTGAGTCCCGCCGCAGCGGCGGAATCGAAACCTACACGGGCGGCCGAGGCCGCCCCTGTGGGCGCATTATTCACGAGGGCACTCCGCTCGTGAATAATGCGGGCTAGCCGGTCATCTCTTCTCGCAAGGAAATCCCGTCGTCGAGATCCGCATCGCCCGATAAGTGTACCACAAAGCCCTTCTTACGCCGCTAGCCCCTCCCCGGCTGCTTTTGCTCGCGGGCCTGGCCTGCCCCCTCCGGGGGCTGCACCGGCGCCTCAGGACGCCGAACGAGGAGAATCGGCGTGGTCGTGCCGTGGACCACCGACTCGGCAACGCTCCCGAGAATGAGCCGGCCAAAGCCACTCCGGCCGTGCGTGCTCATGACGATCAGGTCCACCTTGTAAAAACGTGAAGCCTCCAGGATAGAATCGGCCGGGGGCCCATACCACACCGACGTTTGGACATTGCGGATTCCCTCGTCCCGTAGACGTTCCGCAGCCACATCCAGGTACCGCTCGGCTTCCCGCACGACCCTGACCTGTGCCTCCGTTGGGTCCGCGCCGGGGAACGTGTGCGCCTCGGCCGCACGAAGCAGGAGGAGCTTCGGCTCTTGGATCACTGCGGCAAGTTCTGCCGCTTTGGCGAGGGCAGCCTCCGCGAGTTCCGAACCGTCCAGCGGGACAAGTAACGTCTGACTTTTCATCATTGTCCTCCTCAACCATCCGGCCTTTGGAGCCGGCCACTCCGACAGTATCGATCGGCTTTCCCCTCTTCTCTCAAGGGTCGACTCACCGCAAGCCCCGTGCCAGCAAGAGCCGAAGCGGTACCCCCTGAGAAAATCGAGATTTCCCTCTTCATGCTCCATGGTTGACGACCGCGGATGTGGGGCAACCATGCCTCGCTGTACCAGAGAAGTCACGCCGCCCCGCAGTTCTATTTTTCTTTGACGCGAGGGACTGCCCTGAGTAAGAATCGCGGTCAGACGCTCGGACCTGCCGCAGCATTGGATCGGGCGACCGTAGTTTACCCCCAGGAACAAGCCGCAAAAAGTCATGGTAACAGATTCGAATCGATCGACCGCGAACAAACATAGGCAAATGACAAGGAGGGTCCGACATGCGGAAAGGGGTCATCCTGTTTCTGGCAATCCTGATATTTGCTTCCGCAGCCTTTGCTGGTGGGGGCCTGGTCAGCAAAAAGAGCGCGTTCAGCGTCGCAGAAACATTAGACAGACTTGAACGAGCCCTCGATCAAAAAGGAATAACGGTCTTCGCACGGATCGATCACGCGGCCGGGGCGAAAAAAGCCGGTCACCAATTGCGAGCGACCGAAGTGCTGATTTTCGGGAATCCGAAGCTCGGCACTCCACTGATGCAGAGTAACCAGGCCATCGGAGTCGACTTGCCCTTAAAGGTCCTTGCCTGGGAGGACGAGAAGGGACAGGTGTGGGTCACATACAACGCTCCGGACTTCCTGGCGGACCGTCACGGCGTTACCGACAGAGCAGCAGTCCTAAAAAAGATGTCCGGGGCCCTTGAAAAGTTGACCGATGCCGCAACACAACCCTGATTGGTCACACCGCACGGAGACTCAGAGGAACCAGGCGGTCGGTATCTTCGTTGCGGTGCCGAGACCGACCTGCAATGATTAGATGAGCTTCCAGCCAATGGCAGAGTTGACCGCGTCCCGCACAACACGCAAGGCCGCGTTGATGGCCTGTTCCACAGCGATGATTCCGAGCCCCTCGACGGTGAGCATCACCGACCGCATGGCATTTTTTTGGATTTCGATGAGGATGCGTGCCTCCTCCTTATCGATTTCACCCGCACGCTTCATCTGTTGGATATTCATGAGAGTTTCGCCGAGCTTCCGAAACTCGACCGCTGCATACTTTCCGACTGCTGGACCCTTCTTCTTCAGGACGCCAAGTGCGGCAGCCATCATTTTCTTCACGAGTTTTTCGACATCGATCTGCGGCATGATTCACCTCCCCCGACGCATCCGTCATGACTCCTTCTCCTTGGGACTTCCCCGTACCTAACTGCCGCGCTTCTTTGCCAACTCGAGTTTGATGATTGCGGTGAACTGGGCGTCCATCGCGGTCCGTACGGGGTCGACGAGGGTTTTTGCCAAACCTTTACGGCCACGCCGTTCATGCATATTGCGCAGTTCATCGACGTTCTTTTCGAGCAAGTCGATGTGTTCCACCGTGAGCTGGTTCTTCGGTATTGCCTTAGCACGGATTCGCATGGCTCTCAAGGCGACTTTTGTTTCGTCATAGAAATCCTTGTTGTTGACGTACTCCCCTGCACTGGTGCCGGCTGCATGCTCCATTTTGATCAAGAATCTTTCGACCTTTTTATGGAGCGCGGTTGCTGACTTATCGGTGACCTCGTCATAATCGCTAATGAACTTGACCGTGCATCCCGACATGGCGAGCGTGAGCATGGAGAACAGCACGAGAGCAAGATTGAACCTGACGCGGGTGTCACGGCGGCCGGCAATTATCACGTGATCCTCCTCTTTGGTGAGGGTGTGGAGTTCATCTCAGCCCACAGCCGATTTGTCAAGTTGCTCATGCTTTGTAAGCACCTCTACGGTCTCAGTTCCAAGGGGAAGGATTACCATCCAGCGTTTGCCGATCGTTTTTTTTGCAGCCGTCCATCTACCCGAAGTAGTCTGCCCGGAAAGTCGTCGTCCCGTCGTTATGAAGGAGGTGGGCCAAGCCGCTCTATCTTCCCCTGGCGCAGGAAGAGGGGGTCGAAAATACACAGGTGAATCCACACGAATACCGAGCCGATCGCGGGGAGAAGTGCCCGGGTCACAAAGCGAACCAGGAATTCGGTGGGCGATCGGAGGAAACGGAGCACCTTGAAGATCCGGCTGAGCCTCGGGATAAAGCCCAGCGCCAGCACGACAGCGGCGGTCACGAGCTGGCCCACCGTGAGTGGTGTGGAGAGCAAGGCCTTGATCTCTTCCTTGAGCAGGGCCCAGATGCCGAGAAGGAGGCCGACGGCGACCAGGAGCGTTACGACCGCCACGGACCTTCTGAGCCGGAAGACCTTGAAGAGTAGCTCGCCGCCCACCTCAAGCTGCCACAAGTAGGGTTTCTCCGGATCAGCCATCCATGGGGCGACCTTTAGGAACCGCCATTGCGGGGCATCCGCCGTTGCTTCAGCGGGTATGAGATCCTTGATACCCCTCGTCTTGCGAAGCTCTCCCTCGCTCATCATATAACCGTCGAGCATCAAAGAATAGGCCTCGACCTCGGTGAAGGAATCGAGGTCGGTGCGGATACGCGATAGGCGTCTCTGGACCTCTTGTGCTACTCCAAAATCCTCAGAAGGTGGTAGAGGCTTACGCTCCTCCTTGGGCTCTTGGACCGGCTCGCCGTCACGGCCGATCCAGGATACGGCCTTGACCGGGACCCCCCTCCGCAAATGGACGAAGGTGACCGGCAGATCGCTTCCCTGAAGTATCCGGAACAGTTCCTCCTCCCGTACGCGATCCATGAGGATGCCGTTCGTCCTCCCCAAAATCGAGTTAATGGTAGTGGCGGGATCCGGCTCGTCTCCCATCTGCCCCGAGGCATCGCTCACGACGAAAAGGGTGCACTTCCTGTCCAGGAGACCCTGGATACCCTGGTTATCGTGGACGCCACCGTCCACCAGTTGTACGCGGATGCCATCAGGGTAGAGATCGCTGATGGCGAGTGGATGAAAAATGCCTGGGACGCAGGCCGATGCGGATACTGCGAGGCCAAGCTCAATGTCTTGCTGCTTCTCGATGATGGCGCCATAAGAGGGCGCCCTCAGCAACCTCAGGTTCTTGTCAACGTCCTGGGCCAGATCGCCTTTCCGAGGTGGCTCCCCCATCCGCGAGGCCTCAAAACGCCAGTTATGGCCAGTGTTCAGGGTGGTAGCATTGATGAGGAGTATTGGGACCTTCGCCCTTCTTCCGACGTTGTCCTTTAATGGATAGAAGTCTGCCTTGGCCGCTTTGGGCTGGATCTTGAGTTCCCGCATCTGGATAGGGGTCGAGCGGGAGGTGTCCAGAACGGGCCGGTAGAGGAGTTCATCATAAAGCTCGCCGATCCGGTCGCTCCGAGAGTAGTTGGCCATGCCCATGCGGATGTTCTTCAAAGGGTTCAGGAAGGTCCGCATGCGAATGTTACGCTGCACACCCCGAAGGAAATCAACCTCGATCCGCTCTACGATCGCCTTGTAATCCTGATCCGTGATCTCGTCATCAATCTTTATCTCGAGCAATTTCTTGACATGGAGGTAGTAGAGCGCTCCGACGATCGAGCCGCCGGAGACCGTTGAAATGACCTCAACGTGACGCAACAATCCCAACATCGCCATCTGCGCCAACACGCCGATGTGGAAAAACGCCGCGCGAAAGCCCCCTCCCGAAAGAGCTAATCCTAGCTTCCCGCCCGAATCCGTTCCGGACACCGCACCTTCCGAGCCCTCCTTGTTCACGATGCCTTCCTCCATCTGATTCGCTTCACGCTCGATCTAACGAATCAACCCATTGACTCAGTTCATAGAGGTTTGAAGAAGCATGTGCCTCCAGGGACTCGATCTTGGCGACTTCCTCCATTTGCCTTGGGGGTCAATTATTCGACGAGAGATTGTATACAAACACAAACGCCCGGGGGGGGGAGAAGGCCCACCGGGCGTTTTAACGTAAGAAAAGCATTTACAATCAATTCGATTGGAGGCGGCATCTCCACACCCATTTTATTCGTGGGATCATACAATGAAAACTTTGCATGGTCTAAAGGATTTTTTGACCGTGATCATGCCGACGTATGAGATGGGTCAGTTTCTATCAGTCGTTAGTCACATAATTTCCATTGAAGGGGAAAAATCAATGCAGCTTGAGGAAAGAGGTGGGAAAAATATTGACCGACGACAACCGAGATGAGACGGACACCTGGGTATGGGGAATATGCCGCAGGTAGGACCCTCAGCAATCAGCGCGCATCCTGGCGCCGGATATAGATCTCCTGACCTGAGCTGTACACCGCGTACGGGACCCCGACGGTGAGTGCCCGCCGCTCGACTCGGACCCGCACGTCGAAGCCCAACCGTTCGTAGGGGTCCGTCGTACGCGCGAGATGTGACAGGAGCGCCCGTGTCAGGGGATCCCGCTCCACGGAAACCCGCTCGTCACCCTCCAGGGCCAGCAGGAAGATATGGTGATAACCGAGCTTGTCCTGACCGATCTGCAGGTATTCGATTCCGATCTCCTTGCCCATAGCGGCCACTCGGAGTGTGTTGAACGTCACCTCACTCCCGGTGTGCCGAAGCTTCCCGAGATAGTGCGCCTCGACCGTCGCCGTCGCCGACGCAACGAAAAGGAAGAAGAAAACGAAGCCGAGCGTCGAAAGGCCGAAAAAGAGATTCGAGAACCGCCTCAACAAACCGGGAGCGTAAAGCGAGAAAGTGCGGCGAAAGAGAATGCAGCTCCACACAAGGGCAATGGTCCCGGTGGCGATGAAGATCTTCCGGAGGTCCGGGCCCGGCCGAAAAAGATCCATCTTGACCGCAAAGAGAGCCGTGAAGGCGTAAAACCAAACAAGCCCGAAACTGTGGTACACGGCTGCCGTTCGCGAGGCGAGCCTTCCAGATCGCCACTCCTGGAGGCGAAGCGAGAGACGAAGGAGTGCGGGGACCTGCAGTTCCCGGCCGCAGCGTCGGCAACTGAGTCCATGGGGCAGTCCCGCATAACCACAGTTCCAACAGTGCATGACCGTCCCCTCACTAATGCCATGCATGGATCGCCAGCGGCGGACCCGCCACATGAGCGGGGGGAGGAGCCACACCCCAACCAGCAGGACCATGGCAGCAACATGCAAAATACTCGCAACCGTCGCCAGGCTCTCCCCCAGCACCGACTGCACCGTGTCAAAGAAGAGACGAAACACCTGATCTCCTTGTAAAACCGCTCACATCGTTTAAACACCTCTGGGCGCGTAGGCCATTGTACCTCGATGGACCGACCAGGCCCAGCCTTGGCCGGGGACGGGGCAACTGAAGCAATCGGCGGGAATCGATGCGCTGGAATTGCCTGTTCGGGGCACGGTCGAGTTTCTCAAGAAGAACCCATCACGTCCAGCGACCCTTGGGTACCGTCACCCATCCCCCAAAGGCTTCCCCGGCTTCTCGGTGGAAGGCCTCTCCCTCCCCCTGATATCGCGGAGAAAAGTGAAACAGCGCCAGTCGCCGGACATCCGCCTCGCGGGCGATGAGCCCGGCTTGTCTTGCGGTGAGGTGACACCGTTCTGCCGCGAGCAATTCATCCCGATCCAAGTAGGCGGCCTCGCAGTAGAGAACATCAGCCCCCTCGGCTAAGGCCACAATGCGGGCCACGTTCTCCGGAGAGTAGAGGACATCGGTCACGTAGGCCAGTTTCTGACCCGGTGTGATATTGATCAGCGCCGCTTTGAGCTCGCCGAGGGGAAAGGTCTCCGTCCGCCCCCCCGGCCCCCGCACAGGAATCTGGGTTTCATCGGCGGCCCCCTCGCGGATCTTCAGCTTCATCTCTGAAAGCCACGGTCCCACCGGCAACTCGAGATCCGCAAGGCGCTCCTTATCAATATTGATATGGAACGGCTCTTCCACGGCGAAGGCCAGACACGGGATCTGATGATCGAGATGCGCGGCCAGAACGCGAAAGCCAGGCTCAGCCCAGATCTCGCCCTGACATGCACGCGGTGCCAGGTCACTTCGCCGGAATGCCTCCGCGCAGGCAAATCGCGCCCCTCGGACGGACTCGACATCAACCTCATACACTTCTAGGCTCAAGGGGTAGTCCTGAACCAGATTCCAGGTGTACCCCTGAAGCTTTCCCTCCACGTTGCCAATGATTCCTGGCGGCCCAAAAAGGCTGAGGACGCGATCTCGACCCAGGACCGTTCGAAGGAGGTGATCGAATCCGACGAAGTGATCGAGGTGGGTATGGGTCACGAAGACCTCGCCGACGCGCAGGAGGTCGCCAGATGGTAAGGAGTTGAGAGAACCCAGATCAAAGAGCAAGGCCCGCCGCGCCCACCGGATGCGGACATAGAGGGCTGGGTCACCCCACGGGCCGTTCACTAATTGCATCTGAAAGGTGGGTTTCATGTCCGAAGCAATCAGCTATCACACGATTTCGGATTGGCAATTTCGGATTTCGGATTGCAAGGCAGGGGCATCCTCGCAAAATCCGAAATTCGCAATCCCATATCCGAAATGCCGGGGCTGACCGGTAATAGCTGTTCTCATCCGTCGTCGGTCATCGGACAACGGTCATCGATAATCGCAAATAGTTAATGCGGATTTAGCTGGGCCAGCCTACGTATTGCCCGTCCTCCCAGAGCTCGACCATCCGTTCTACAATGGCCAGGCGATCGTCGAAGCGCTCGCTCTGCGAGAGCCGCTTATCATGCGGCCAGACTTCCTCCAGGAATGGACGGGCTTCTTCGGGAATGGCGTAATAGGTTTCCCGAAGCTGAACGACCGTCCGGCGGTTGACCTCCTGGAGGTTGGAGGTGGGAACGATAAGGGGTTGCGGGTTGTCGTAGAGGCTCCGCCAGTGAAGGCAATCTCTGAGGTTGGCACCCACGAGGTCCCGAGCGAGGCGGGCAAACTCCATAAACCACCCAATCGTCCGCTCGCACACGAGACAGCCGTGACACCCATCACTCTCCACGACAGGATGGTAGGCCTCAGCCCGTAAAGGGCCGCCCGGGAGAATCCAGCGGATCGACCGGTAGTGGCGGAAGCGGGCGTTATTGACGGTCAACTCAGGCATTGCCAGGGCCAAAACGACTCATGGCGTAAGGCGGGACTCGGTTTTATCCACGATCCTCCACAAAGATTCCAAGGGTACTGTACCAAAGGAGAAGCCCTCCCTGCAAACCTTCTCCTGTGGCCACGTCCTCAGAGCTCACCTCGGGCGCCCATTTGTCAGGACGGCCGCGATGCGGACGAACCCCCTTGTTCCTATCAGAAACTCCCACAACTTTTTTGTCAAGACAACCCGTGCTAGGATGATCCCCGGCAAGGAGGAGGACCGCAGCATGGCCGAGGCGATTCTTTACAATCTAGAGGGTTGACCCACCTGCGTTGAGGCGAGGGAGTTTCTCTCGCAGCACCGGATCCCCTTTGCGACTCACGAGATCTCCACGCAACCCATCGGTCCGGAAGGCACCCAGACGCTGGTGCGGCAACACCGGAGGCTTTGGGTCAAGGTGGGATCTGCAATTCAAGAGTGGGATCTTGACCGGACCGAAATCACGGATGAGGAGATCACGCGGTATCTCGTCCACAAAGATGGCAGGCTCCGGGTCCCGGTCCTCTCCCGCGGTCCAATCCTCATCCGAGGGTATACAGAGGCCCTGTACCGCCAAGTCCTCACTTCCGAAGACCCGAGACCCGAATAGCCTCTTTAGATTTTTACCGGCTATTTATTTTGAGATGGGGACGAGCAAGGAGAAGGCTGGCCAGGGTCATGCCGTCCTGGATGCGATTGCTTGCTACCCGTCGGAAGACCTCGCGGATCGGCATCCTGACCACCTGGATAAACTCCCGATCCTCCAGCCGCTGCTTGCCAGATGTAAGCCCCGAGGCCAGATACACATGGCAGATTTCATCACTCATCCCTGAGTACGGGTGAAAGTGTCCCAGGCGCGTCCATCGCCGAGCCCGATAGCCGGCCTCCTCAAAAAGCTCCTGCTTCCCCGTCGCGAGCGCGGACTTCCCGTCGGTGTTCCCCCCCGGAAGCTCGTAACTGAATGATCGAGTCGGATATCGGTATTGGCGGAGGAGAATGATCCGTCCGTCTGCGGTTATCGGAACCACCATCACGGATGGGGGGATCGTCACGTAGTAGTAGTCAATGACGCGATCGGTGGGGAGCCGGATCTTCTCCCGGGCGATGTCGTACCAGGGGCAGGAAAAAGCAACAGACCTTTTCAGTACTCGCCAATGTGTCCGTAGTTGCCGTGCCGCCATCACCCTCTCAGTTCGCTACAGAGCAATCCGCACACTTCGGCGAGCCCCTCACCCTGAGCTCGAGCCGAAGGCTCGGTCGAGCCGCTCAGTCGAGCCGTCCGCTGTCAGCTACCAATCGATTTCCGATTGCCAATTTTGCATTGAAAGACAGGTGTATCGTTACAAAATTCGAAATCCACAATTCCAAATCCGAAATACTGGAAGCTAATCGCTGATAGCTGATGGCCGCTTTTAAACGGGCCATGCCTCCATACGCCAGCTCATATCCCAGAAGGCATGCTCGTACCTGGCGCTCAGCAGGAAAAGCTCCTCCATCCGAGCTCGCTCGGGCGTCCCCGCATCCTGACCCAGGGTATCGAGAAGAGCACGGATCCACTGGGCCAAGGCCGCGAACTCCGGCGATGCATAGGTCCGGATCCATTCGCCATAGAGGGGCTGGCCTTTGGGCTCTCCCTGTTTTGCGAGGGCGACCCCGATCTCGCAGTACCCCCACTGGCACGGGACAAGCGAGGCAACGATTTCCCCCAAGCTTCCCAATGCCGCCACGTGCAGGAGGTGTCGCGTGTATCCGACGGCCGTCGGGGCTGGCTTCGTCCGTTCCAGTTCTTGCCGGCTGATCCCGAATTTCTCCGCGTAGCCCCGGTGCAGGGCCATCTCGGTGTGCAGGGTTGCATGAAGGAGCTCGGCAAACTTTCCCATCGTCCCAAGGTCGGTTCCCTTCGCCGTCGCCAGAGCGAGAACCCGGCTGTACTCGATAAGAAAGATGTAATCCTGGCAAATATAAAATTTGAACTTGTCAATCTCTAACGTTCCGTCACCAATCCCTCGAACAAAGGGATGGTGCAGTGTCTTTTGCCAGATCGGCTCTACCCTTTTCCAGAGCAACGCAGAAAAACTCACCGTCTCCCTCCCCCCAGTTAACATAAGCAGTCAGCCATCAGTTGTTAGTAATAAGCAAAAAGACTCGCCGGACCACTCGCTCACTGCTGACCGTTGATAGCTGTTTGATTAAATGTGAAATTCGATGACATCCCCCTCATGCACCCGATATTCCCGGTGAACCTTTTGCCCGTCGAATTTTCCCGCTCCCCAGACTCGGGCAAACTTGAGCTTGACGGAAAAGTCCTTATGGACGGTCTCGGCCGCCTCGAGGAGCGTGCTCCCCCTTGGCAGGGTCACGGGAGAGGAGAAGTCCGCCGTTTTGCCGGGGGGCTTGGTGTAGAATCGCAGCACCTCGAGGGACTCGTACAACCGGTGGCCGACCTGTTCTAATCCGGTTCCAGACGCAGTAGAAACCATCAGGAGGGGGAAGCGACCTCCCGAGTGTTCTTGAAGGAGCAGGAACCGATCCTCCGCCCCGGGGAGGTCTGCCTTGTTCCCTACCATGAGCACCCGCTTCACCACCTGTCCCGGCTCCACGATTTCTTCCCTAGATCCACCGGGGAGGATTTTGGCCTGGATGAGGATCTTCTCGGTTGCTTCCACCTGCTCGAGGAGTTCATCAGATCCCAGGTCCACCACCCAGAGGATCAGATCGGCGTTCCGGACGATGCCAAGGACCCACCCTTCGACCAGCCCAGGTGTTACGGCCGGCATGTCCACCAGCTGGATCTTCACATTTTCGAATTCGAGCATCCCGGACAACGGCTTTCGCGTCGTGAACGGGTAGTCTGCCACGTCCGGCCTGGCATTCGTGAGGCGCCGCACCAGGGCGGATTTGCCCACATTGGCCCCTCCCACCAGAACCACCTGGCCAACTCCCTCTCTCTCTACGAAGATCCCGGTCCCTCGCTTGGTAGCCGGCCGTCTTTCCAATTCGACCTTGAGCTTCGAGATCCTCCGTTTCAGGTCTGCCTGGAGCTTCTCGGTTCCTTTATGCTTCGGAATCACGGCCAGCATCTCTTCCAGGGCCCGAATCTTTTCCGGGGGCTGTTTGGCCTGGCGGTATCGTTTTTCGGCGTCGAGATATTGTGGGGGGAGATTGGCCGGCATATCAGCCTCTTTCGAAGCATAAAATCAGCCGTCAGCAACGAATCGGACGTCGCTAGCTGCTTGTCGCCAATGCTGACTGCTGATGGCTGCTTGCTGACTGCTGTCCCTCGCGTCGGCGGCGCTCAAGAGACACGAGGAGGATAGAGAGGGCGGCGGGAGTCACGCCAGAGATGCGGGAGGCCTGCCCGACGGAGGACGGGCGAATGGCGCTGAGCTTCTGCCGTACCTCGTTGGAGAGGCCCGGGATCCCGGAGTAATCCATATCGTCGGGGATCCGCCTGGCCTCAAGCCGTTTGAACCGTTCCACCTCCTGAAGCTGTCGGTCGATGTACCCCTGGTATTTTACCTGGACTTCCACCTGATGGGCCACCTCACGGCCTCCCCAGTCGACTTCCCCATCCATAGCAGCCAGGTCGGCATGACCTACCTCCGGCCGCTTCAACAGCTGGATCATCGGGGTGACCTCGCTGAGAGGAGTAGTCCCGAGATGCGTGAGCATTGCGTTTACCCGTGGGGAGGGATGAAGCTTTCGGCTTCGAATCCGGTCCATGGCTTCCTGGATCTTCCGCTGCTTCTCCTCCAAGCGCTCGTACTGCTCGCGGGAAATCAGCCCGAGATGGGACCCCTTTTCCATAAGGCGAAGATCGGCATTGTCCTCCCGAAGGAGCAAACGGTACTCCGCCCGCGAGGTGAGCATGCGATAGGGTTCATCGGTCCCCCGTGTCACCAGATCATCCACCAATACAGCCATGTACGCCTCGGAGCGGTCGAGGAGAAACGGGGGATGCCCCTGCACTCTCAGGGCCGCATTCACCCCGGCCCAGAATCCCTGGGCCGCAGCCTCCTCGTATCCGGAGGTCCCGTTGATCTGCCCAGCGGTGAACAGCCCCCGGATCTCCTTGGTCTCGAGCGTGAGTTGAAGTTGGTGGGGGTACAGAAAATCGTACTCGATGGCGTACGCGGGCTGGATAAACTCCGCCGCCTCGAGCCCTGGCACCGAGCGGACGAGCTGCTCCTGTACCTCAAAGGGCATGCTGTTTCCCAAGCCGCTCGGATAGATGATTTCGGAGTCGCGCCCCTCAGGTTGAACGATCACCTGGTGACGTTCTTTATCACAGAAACGGACCACCTTGTCCTCCAGGGACGGGCAATACCGGGCCCCCGTCCCCTTGATGGCTCCGCCGTACAGCGCCGAGCGGTCAAGGTTTCGCCGGACGATCTCGTGCGTCCGTTCGGTGGTAAACGTGATGTGACAGGGGACCTGATTGATGTCGAGGTGCGTCGTCGTGTGGGAAAAGGGACGCGGTTCCTGATCGCCTTCCTGCCGCTCCATTCGGTCAAAGTCCAGAGAGTCTCGCTTGAGACGGGGCGGAGTCCCGGTCTTGAATCGGCCGAGCGCAAAGCCGAGCTCTCGAAGGGAATCGGACAGGGTATGGCAGGGGCGCTCCCCCATCCGGCCGCCGGAGAAGTTCGTGGATCCGATATGAATGAGCCCCCGCATGAATGTCCCGGCCGTGATCAAGACGGCCTGGGCGCTGAAGAAAGTTCCATCATGACTCACGAGGCCGCTGATCCGCCCTCCGTCCACGATCAGGCGCTCGACTCTTCCCTGAAGGAGATCCAACCCCCTTCCCCCCTCGAGAACCGCCCGCATCGCGCGATGATAGCGGCGTTTGTCACACATGGCTCGCGAGGATCGGACCGCCGGGCCTTTGGAGGCATTCAGGGTTCGAAATTGGATTCCGGTCCGGTCCGTCACCCGGGCCATTTCGCCCCCCAAGACATCGATCTCCCGAACAAGCTGTCCCTTAGCCGTTCCGCCGACCGAGGGGCTACAGGGCATGGCCGCAATCGTGTCAAGGTCTAACGTGATCAGGAGGGTCCGACAGCCGAGACGGGCCGAGACCAACGCCGCCTCACAGCCCGCGTGTCCGGCTCCCACTACGATAATGTCATACGACGTCTTCGCCATGACCACGATTTCTTCACAATCGTCAGACAGGGGTTATGTCTCAGCCGGCTAGGATGCTAGGATGCTGGAAAGCTCTCCGGTGAGCAATCGTCCGACCCTCGATAACAACTCAAGCGTCATTGCCTTCTAGTCTCCCAGCGTTCTAGCCTTCCAGCTTGCCAGCTGAAGCGGACCGGGCTAAGATACGGACACTATGATATCAGCTCCGCCAACACAAACCAAGCGCTACACCGACCTCCGAGGCTTCTTGCAACGTCGATTTGGCTGCCGCGTCCACAAGATCACGCTGGATGCCCACTTGACCTGCCCGAATCATGACGGCACCAAGGCGGTCGGCGGGTGCATCTTCTGCCACCAGGGCTCCGGTCATTCTACGCTGCGCAACTGGAGTATTGCTGAACAGCTCGAGCGGGGAAAGGCCTTCATCCGCCAGCGGCATAACGCAGCAAAGTTTCTGGCCTACTTCCAGCGGTACACCAACACGTACGCATCGGTCGAGGCCCTTAGGCACCTGTACGACGAGGCGCTTGCGGTCGAGGATATCGTGGGCCTGGTGGTTGGGACCCGGCCAGACTGCGTTCCAGATGTGGTCCTCGACCTGCTGCAGGAGTATGCGCAGCAGACCTATGTTTCGATTGAATACGGGCTGCAATCGATTCATGACCGGACCCTTGCCCGTGTGAACCGGGCTCACGGCTCCGCCGAATTTCTTGATGCGGTGTCCCGGACAGCAGGCCGCCAGATCCACACGTGCGTCCATGTGATGCTGGGTCTCCCTGGAGAGAGTAGGGCAGATATGGTGAGGACCGCGCGAGCGATTGCCACACTCCCCCTCGACGGGATCAAGGTTCATCTCACGTATGTTCTCAAACAAACGGTACTCGGCGACATGTTTCACCGGGGAGAATACCGGCCGATGGAAATGATGGAATATGTCGAAACAGTCTGTGACGTTTTGGAACGACTCCCACCACGCATGGTGATACATCGGCTGACTGGAGACCCACCTCGGGAGCTCCTGCTTGCCCCGGACTGGGCGCGCCATAAATGGCAGGTCCTGAACGCGATCCAGGCGGAGCTCAACCGGCGAGATACCGTTCAGGGACGCCTATGGGCTCCCACCTCATCTCACCCGTCCTCCGGTCCTCGCTGAGATCTCAGAAATTTATCGCAGGGCTCACCATGGAGTATCCAAAGCTCAGGCCTGTGGAGGCATTTCCAACGGAGGTGAAAGGAAGGCAGGTGCTCTGCCTCCGGGACCCGACTCACTACGCCGAGGCGGTCCTCTTTGTTCCCCTTGCCGCCATGGACATCCTCCGCCATTTCGACGGCAACCACTCCGTCCTCGATATCCAGGCGGCGTACGTCCGCCGCCGTGGGGAGCTCCTTTTCCGAGAGCAGGTGGAAGAGCTTATCGCCACGCTCGACCAGCACTACTTTTTAGAGAGCGATCGCTTTGCCGACTTCCAGGAAGCACTGAAAGAGGGGTTCCGCCAAGCCAAGGCCCGGTCCGCCTTTCTCGCTGGAAGGTCCTATCCCGCAGAGCCACGGGAACTTCGCCAGACGCTCCATCAGATCCTGGCACATTCCGAGGGTCCGACTGATGATGCCGGCACGACAGCGGAACCCATTCGGGCCCTAATCGCACCTCACATCGATTTCGTGCGGGGAGGCGTGGGATATGCCTGGGCCTACCGTGGGCTCGAAGCAAGGACGGATGCCGAGGTGTTCATCATCCTCGGGACCGCCCATGCCGGGACGACCATGCCCTTTGCTGCCTGCGGGAAAGATTTCGAGACGCCTCTTGGCCCTGTCAGGACAGATCGCGATCTCCTCGAACGACTGAGGCAACGTGCCCCCAATCTCCTGGCGGTGGACGACATTGCTCACCGGGCAGAGCACTCCATCGAATTTCAGGTTATCTTCCTTCAGCACCTCATCGGTGCCAAGCGCCCCATCCGTATCCTTCCGATCCTCGTTGGCTCTTTTGACGAATGGGTCCTGAGCGGAAAGCTCCCCTCGGACGACCCGGAGGTTCAGGGCTTTCTCGACACCTTCCGAAGTCTCCTCGAAGCACGGAACAATTCCGTCTGTCTGATCGCCGGAGCCGACCTGACCCATATGGGTGCCCGCTTTGGCGACCAGGGTTCCGTCACCCGTCATCTGCTCCAATGGATCGAAACCCAGGACAGACGGATGCTGGAGCCAGTCCTTGCTGGCGATCCCGACGGTTTCTTCCGCTTTGTGAGCCGAGAGGGGGATCGTCGGCGAATCTGCGGACTCCCTCCCATGTACACCCTGCTCCATCTGGTGAGAGGTCAAACCGGGCGGCTGCTCCACTACGGCCAGGCGCCTGACCCACAAGGGGTCGTGACCTTTTGCAGCACGGTCTTCCCCGCCTAGTGCCGTTCCAACTATTCTGACCCAACATAGAGCTGTCCGATACGTAAACCAGGTTTGCTGGCTTCGTTGCCCGTTTTCGGTGCAATAGGTTGGAACGGCACTAGGTTCCAATCCGGTTCACAGTTCACGGTTCATGGTTCACCGTAAAGTCGAGTTGGCAGCTGATTGCTGTCCGCTATCCGCAAATTATCACAGCCCTTCTCACGGCGGTGAGGGGAGGGTCGATCTCGAAGGAAGGTGGAAACCGGTTTGCGGGCCCTCGAGCAGCACACGCACGCCCCTCGCTCCAGGCCTCTCCGCAAAAGCCCGGAACCATTCGGGCTCGCGGCGACCCTGGTCGGTCCGAAGGCTTTCGGACTCCCGGCAATGTCGCTCGGGCCCTGGACGTGCTGCCGTACCGTCAGAAGGGTCAAGATTTAGGCTGTGGAGCCGAGGGGGGGGCCGGATTCGCGAGGAAGGCGGAATCTGGTTTGCGGGTCCGAAGGCTTTCGGACCGGAGCGCAGCGCAGGTGGGGGTGGCCGTCCTCTTGCCTGCCCAAAGGGGGTTCGTGCGGAACACTCAACTTGACGAACTATTGACCAGTGAAATTTTCCGCCGACGAGCAGAACGGTCCTCCCTCGGCTGAAACAATGGGAGGCCTGGAGCGAGGGGGCGAAGGTGCTACGTCGACCTGGGTCGATAACCATTGACCGGCGACCGACGACCGATGAGCAGGTTCATGGTTCAGAGTTCATGGTTTGGGGAAAAACCGAATTTCCGTTCTTCGGCCATGAACCTCCAACCATAAACCATGAACGACTCTCGGTGGTCATCGGTCAACGGTCGTCGGTCACCGGATCTGGAAGTGAGCTAGCAAGCCGGTGCATGTTCAATAGAGGAAATATGTTTCGCTGGGAGGAGAGTACTAGGCGGGGTCGGACAGGACGTAGATTGCCTCGGCAAGGGTCTGTTCCAAAGCCAGTTCGGTCTCGTGAATTCTCAAGATGTAGGCAGGCACGCGCTGGAGAACCCTGAGGTGAACCCCCGGAACCAACCCATAGGCCATCAAGCGGTGTAACTCCTTCTCATCGAGGGAGTCGAAGCCAACCAAGCGCGCCTGCGCTCCCACCGCCAGGTCTCCGAGGGGACACGCGGCACCGCAATCCCTCATGGTAAAGGACTGAGTTACGGAGGCAACGTGGGGGGTAACGGTTTCCTCCGTGGGCAGGCTATGATACCCGCAACGGGGACACCGGACTAACTGGAAGCGACAGCCCCGCGTCAAGTGATAGAACGGGCAGCTCTGACAGGCGTGTAACCCGTCTGTCGCATCCAGTGGTACGCGGCACATCGGACAGTGCATGAGCTACCCCCAGTACACGGCTCGCGCCAAGACGTTGACCACCGCGCCCACCAAGACGGCATAGGGGAGGATAAAGACCACGATGGCCGCAGCGGTGCGCCAGCCTCGCTCCTTCATGATCACCAAGAAATTCGCGATGCACGGCACAAAGAGCGTGATCACGACCATACTCACCAAAACCTGAATGGCATCCAGTCCACCCGCTTGCTGCAGTTGATAGAGCCCGGCAGCGCCGTAATCGCGGCGGAAAAACCCCATCACGAATGCGGTCGCCGCTTGTGCGGGCAGACCCAACAGCCCTTCCACGACGGGGCGCGCCGTGGCTTGAATCGCCACCAGCATCCCAACCCGATCCAGCAGAAACAGCGCCACGGTACCCAGCACGAACAGGGGCACAACCTCCGTGACATACCAAACCAGCCGCAGCCGGGTCTTGGCGGCGATGTTGCTCCACTGCGGCCAGCGGAGCGGCGGGAGCTCCATAATAAATGCGGAGGCCTCCCCTGGAAGAAGATGGGCGGCCAACCGGCCCACGATGATCAGTTGCAAGCCCACACTCCCGAGCACACCGATCAGAACCCACGGCGACACCGCAGCCGACATCGCCAACAACACAGCCAGTTGGGCCGAACAGGGGACACCCAAGGCCAAGAGGAGTGTGGCAATCACCCGCTCCTTGCGTGTCTCCAAGGCGCGCGTGGTCATCGTAGCCATCGTGTCACACCCGAGCCCGAGAATCATGGGCAGCACGGCCTGGCCGCTGAGACCCATCCCGCGGAAGACGCGGTGGGCCATCACGGTCAGGCGCGGGAAGTAGCCAGAATCCTCCAAGAAGCCAAAGGCCAAGAAAAAGGTGGTGACAATGGGTAAGATCAGTGCCAACGAGTACGTTAATGCCATAGTGAGCACGCCGTACTCCCCCACCAGCAGGTCCTGCAGGAACGGCACGGACACGTACCGGTGAGTCAGGGCGACAAGCGCAGGGTTGATGTACTGACCGAAGGCCGTCCCTTCGAGCCAGTCCACCAAGACCTGTGCGCCTAGATTTCCGACAAACTGGTACATCCCGTAGAGCACGCCAAGCAGGATGAGCGTGCCCCACAAGGGGTGAACGGTCCAACGCCCCAGGTGCCCGATCCAACCAGATTTCGCGACGGCCAACCTGCTCGATTTGCTGACTCCGTCTGCGCTCTGGCGGAGTGGGCTCTCTTGCAGAATCCGGGCGACAGTGTTCTGCCGCGCGATCGCGATCTCGTAAGAGGGCCGTGCGGTTTGAGCACGGGCCTCTGTAGCCACGCGATAAATCCTCTCCTGCGCCTCCTGGGACAGATCCAGTTTTCCTAACAGGTCCGGAACATCCTGGGGCCGGAGCGCCAACACGAGAGCGGCCAGGCCGCGCCCTTGGTTTTGGACCCTGCCATTTCCACTCACTGTCTTCTTCTTGACCTGGCAGCAGGCAGCCGTTTGACCTTCGAGGTCCTGTCCCGTCCAGGCACAACCCAGTACTTCCTCCTCCAGCGCGGTGATTGCCCACCCCATTTTCGACCCGTAGTCCACCCGGAGCCGCGGCACTCGTGCCTCGGATATCGCCTCGCGCAGCGCCTCGAGGCCCTCGCCTGTCGTCGCCACGGTCTCCACCACGGGAACCCCCAAGTGCCGGGCGAGCCCCGCCACAGAGTACTCGAGCCCGCGGGCTCGGCGCTCGTCAGTCAAATTCAGATCGAGCACCAGCGGCAGTCCCAGCTCCGCGAGCTGGACAAATAACTGCAGGGTGCGCTCCAGGTTCTTTGCATCGGCCACTTGCACCACCACGTCGACGTCGCCAAAGAGGAGAATGTCGCGCGTCACCTGCTCGGCCTCGGAGGAAGAGGTCAGGCCCACCGCCCCCGGCGTGTCCAGCACCTGCCAGGACTGATCGCCAATCTGAGTGGTGCCCCGGAAAAGCTCCACCGTCGTGCCGGGGTAGTTGGAACAGCTTACGTATTGGCCCGTCAAACGGAAGAAGACCACGCTCTTGCCGACGTTAGGCTGCCCCACGAGGGCGACCGTCTTCGACGCCGTGACATGGGCTCTACATGACTTCTGGACCCTATCCACGTCTACCTTATCCTGCGCTCCGCCTGCACCGTGTTGGCACGTCCACTGTTTCCAGAATTCACTGATTAGCTCACCATTAGAGCACCAGTAAGG
>JABAOH010004320.1_pt1 | contig 83141 bp, 72 predicted proteins | sample 7062181 | NCBI WGS metagenome assembly JABAOH01 (sample SAMN14538630, study PRJNA623070) | marine sediment metagenome | biome: marine biome [ENVO:00000428]; feature: marine pelagic biome [ENVO:01000023]; material: deep marine sediment [ENVO:00002113]; isolation source: pool of 5 deep marine... | reverse complement strand
TTTTATAGATGACCCTATTCTTTTTCAATACAAGGCCGAATACAGAGCGCGTTTCAATGCCGCTGACTAGTCGCGCAAGTGCCGTCAGGTGGAAGCCCTTTTTGGGCGGCCAGCAATACACCTGCGACGACCATTCTTCAGCACACCAGAGCTACTTCCAAAACTCCCACCACTTCTTTGCAGACGAGGCTGCGGGTCTTTTCTCGGGAGATGATTGTCCTAATATCATATGTGTGGCAGATTTTCCCTGACTTTGGATAGCAGCTGCCTGTTTTGCAACAAATTCTGCAACCATAGTTGTGACTGACTTGTCTGCAAGTCTTGACAAATGTTCAATTTCATTCATTTCACCCGATGTGAAACTTCCCCCGATGTAGATCATCAAACCTTTCGAGAGATCGTCATCTTTTGAAGCTGGTCCAACTGTCAATCTGATGCGATCTATGTTTGTGATTTGAACTTGCAATGTTGATTTGTCCAAAACCTTCATAAAAGACAATTCATCTATTGCATTTGCTGCATCTTGAATCGATTTCACGCCCAAGTAGTAATTCATTCTTGTTGTCATGGGTAACTCTTTTCTTGATAATTGATGGATCCTAGTTATTGACATATTAACAATTGAGCAGTTGATTGATGGTCAAAACTGAGTTAGATTCAATTCTTCTGCGGTGTTCTTCCTTTCTTTTTTACACACAACATATTTGTGAAGCCGCCAAACTTAATTCTTGAATAGAGTCTTGAAAAATGGGTATCACACAATTCACTAGAGACGGCTGAAGGTGCAGGCGTTGAATTATTACATCTCAAGACGCACATTCCGGCTTTGCTCTTAGCCACCGAGAATTCCCTTAATTGGACCAGTTCAATTGTTGAACACAGTTTTAAAAATTACTATCACCCAAGTCACAATGTGTCAAATTCGGAATGCGGGTTGAAATTTACCTTGGAACCTTTTAATATGAATCCCACCAACTCTCAAGGAGGTTTGACCTTGAAGATCCAACAGGCCGAACGCGTGAGACAAATCCCCCCCTACCTCTTCGCGGAGATCGACAGGAAAAAGACGGAGTTGCGGGAAAAGGGAATGGACCTCATCGATTTGGGAATAGGGGACCCCGATATTCCCACCCCGCGAAGAATCATCGCCCGATTGATAGAGGCGGCACAAGACGCGAGGAATCACCGCTATCCATCCTATGAAGGTATGCTGGACTTCCGCCAAGCGGTGGCGCATTGGTATAAGAGGCGATTTCAGGTCTCCCTCGATGCGCGCACGGAGGTCCTTACCCTCATCGGCTCCAAGGAAGGAATCGCGCACATTCCCCTGGCATTCGTGGATCCGGGGGATTACGTCCTGGTTCCCAGCCCGGGGTATCCCGTCTACCGGGTGGCAACGCTTTTTGCAGGGGGAACCCCTCACTTCATGAACCTTACAAGGGAAAATGGGTTTCTCCCCGACCTCTCCGCAATACCCCCCCAGGTTGCGCAAAGGGCCAAACTCATCTTTATCAATTACCCCAACAATCCAACGGCCGCGGTGGCGGAAACATCTTTCTTCAAGGAAGTGGTGGCATTCGCCAAGAGGCACGGGATTATCGTCTGCCATGATGCGGCCTACTCAGAGATCGCCTTTGATGGATATCGCCCCACGAGCCTCATGGAGGTCGAGGGGGCTAAAGACGTGGGGATTGAGTTCCACTCCCTCTCAAAGACCTTCAACATGACGGGATGGCGGATCGGATTCGCCGTGGGTAATGGGGACATCGTGGGCGCCCTGGGCAAGATCAAGACCAATATCGATTCGGGCGCCTTCCAGGCTGTCCAGCTTGCGGGAATAGAAGCGCTCAATGGATACGGGACCGAAACCGAGGAAATCATGGGCATCTACACGGCGAGGAGAGATCTCCTGGTTGAAGGGCTCCGCGCCGCGGGCTTGGAGGTAGAATCACCGAAGGCAACCTTCTACCTCTGGGTAAGGATACCGAACGCCTATACCTCGGCCCAGTTCGCAACCCATCTCATGGAAAAATCAGGCATTGTCGCCACGCCCGGGATCGGCTTCGGCGATTCCGGAGAGGGCTACATAAGATTTGCATTGACGGTAGGAGAGGATCGCTTGCGGGAGGCCGCAAACCGGTTAAAGGAACTAAAGATCTGAAGAATCATCCAAGCCAACGGAGGCCTAGGGGTTGGGACTCATTCATCGATCGAGTATCACCTTGATCTTCTGAATGGCACGGTCGGTGCTTTCCAGGATCTCAAAGGTGGCCGACTTATGGCGAATTTTCTCTCCTCTGGAGGGAATTCTGCCCGTAAGGCTCATGATGAAGCCGGCCAGGGTTTCGTAATCTCCCTCGGGCAGTTCTAGGCCCAATTCCTCATTGAGCCAGTCAAGATCCTTGGATCCCTCGATAATAATCTCCTCCGGCTCCCCTTCGGGCTGCTCTTCTTCTGGCTCATCGTGCTCGTCCTCGATCTCGCCCACAATTTCCTCAATGAGATCTTCCAGGGTAGCGATTCCCGAAACCCCTCCATACTCATCCACCACCACCGCTAGATGTTCTCCCCTGGCCTTCAGGTCCAACAGGAGATCGGCGATGCTCTTGGTCTCCGGAACGATAAGTACCTGGTTCATCAGGTTTTTTACGGGGGTACTCGGGCTTTTCCCCAAGAGGTCACCGACATTGACGTAACCTATGATGTTATCAACCCTCTCCTCGTAGATGGGAAGGCGCGAGTGACCCCGTTCGCTAATCACCTTGAGGGCGCTGGCCACCTTCTCGCCCACATCGACAGCATCCACAGCCACCAGCGGAACCATGACCGATTTGACCGCCGTTTCCCTGAACTCGAAGATGTGATCAATCATATCCTGCTCGTGTTTTTCCAGAACACCCAGCCGTCCGCTCTCCGACATCAGCAACTGCAGCTCTTCCCGCGTGACGAAGGGGTTTTTGGGGGTGATATCCCCCATCAGGGCCATCAGCTTCCTAGGGAGGTAAATGGAAAGGATCACCAGGGGATAAAAGAGATAGGAGAAGAACCTGAGGAGACGCCCGATCCGAAGGGTAATGGCATCCGCATGCCGATAGAAGTAGGCCTTGGGAATTACCTCACTGAAAACCAAAACGACCGGAGTCATTACCACGGTAGCAACGATTCCATCCAGGCCTTCATGATTTCGAAGGAGGATCCCTGCGTAGGCCGCCGCCATCACCACGCCCAGGACGATGAAGATATTGGTGCCGAACAGGGTCGTCGCGAGGACCCGCTCCGGCTTGACCAGGAGCTTCTCGACGATCTGAGCGTTTCTGTCACGGCCTTTTGCCAGGTGGCGAACCCGAATCCGGTTACACGAGACAAATGCCGTCTCGGCACCGGAAAAAAAGGCAGCACCGATGACACATGCAACAATGACGAGAATGTAGCTCATCTAAGCCCGCTCCCCAATACCCAATCTCCCTTTGGTAACCTCCATCCTGACGATTCGCCGCGGCGCCGCTTCCAGGATTTCGAACTCCAGGTCTCCGATTCGCACTCTTTCCTTGACCGTAGGTATCCTGCCCAGTTGATTTATTACGTATCCACCAATACTCTGGGCTTGATCATCCCTCAGGCTCGTTCTCATCTGTTGGTTGAAATCCTCCAGCTCCATGGCCGCTTCGACCACAATCCGATCCCGAGAAACCTTCTTATACGCCGCCCAGGCCTCTCGTTTCTTATCGGCTATCTTCCCCACGATCTCCTCCAAGAGATCGTCCATGGTAATCACCCCGCATACGACCCCGTACTCGTCGATAACCACGGCAAAATGTTGTCGTTTGGATTGGAATTCACGGAAGAGGTCATCGATCTTCTTCGTCTCCGGGATGAAATAGACGGGTCGCAGGTAATCCCTCAAAGACTCCTGCTCCGGTTGCCGGAGAAAGTCCTTTATGTGCAGGATTCCGATAATAGTATCCTCATTTCCCTCGTATACGGGGACTCTGGAATAAGCTTTTCGCTTTAGAAATCGGAGAGCTCTATCAATAGGGGTGTTCACACCTATGCTGACCATTCTCATCCTGGGAGTCATGACCTGCTCCACCCGCTTATCCCCGAAGGAAATAACTTTCTCTATCAAATCCCTTTCCAACCGGTGAACTTCCCCTTCGGAGTAGCCGATGTCCAACGCCGTCTTTAGTTCCTCCTCCGTTGCTCCCTGGGCGGGAGTGGGTTTATGACCCATGGGATCCACAAAGAGATCCGTAATCCATCGGAGGGACCTTCGGGCAGGGCTAATAATGGTGGAAAAAATGTTTAAGGGGACCACGACCAATGGGGCGATCTGTACCGGCCATTCCACGGCAATGATCTTGGGCATGATTTCGCCGAACAAGAGGATGAGGAGGGTCATGGCCAATACTGCCACAAAGAGTGCCGTGCCACCTGAGAAGAGATATGAGGTGATGTTTTCACCAAGGCTGGATGACGCGACGTTGACAAGCATATTCCCAAAGAGGATGGTGGCGAGAAGTCGGTGAGGATTGGAGAGCATCTTGGCCACAAGCGCCTTGGAGGAAGAACGACTTGCGGCCATTTGTCTCACTTTGAGCCTGTTCAAACTGAACAGGGCCGTCTCCGAGCCTGAGAAAAAGGCGGAAAAACAGAGCAGTATTGCTAAGCCGATGAGCTTGATCGTCATGGGGGAGTTTCTCGGATCACAATTCTATAGCCAAAGCCCTGCTTTGTCAACAAAACCCTTCGTAACGCTTTACCATTCACAAGGGGTCAACCTTGAGGAAATCGCCCCAGAAAGGAGGTCACCCCGACTTCCCTCCCACCACGATCTCAGGGATTCTCAAGGTCGGCTGCCCGCTGGCTACGGGGGAACCCTGGCCCTCCTTTCCACAGGTCCCAATGGTGAAACCGAGGTCATCTCCCACCATATCGATCTGCTTGAGGATTTCGGGCCCGTTCCCCGTCAGTGTGGCCCCCCGTAACGGATCCCCAATCTGCCCATTGGCGATGAGATATCCTTCGCTCACCTCGAAGACGAAGTTTCCGTTCACCGTGTCCACCTGGCCTCCTCCCATCTTCTTCACGAAGAGGCCTTTCTGAGTAGATCGGATGATCTCCCCGGGATTTGAGGAACCAGGGGCGATGAAGGTATTCGTCATTCTCGGAATAGGCTTGTAACGGTAGGACTCCCTTCGTCCGTTTCCCGTGGACTGAACTCCTCCCTTTCCCGCGGTAAGCCGATCAAAGAGATAACCCTGGAGAACCCCTTTATCCACCAGGGTTGTTTTCCGTGAGGGGGTCCCCTCATCGTCAAAAGAGAAAGATCCCCTTTTTTGGGGAAGCGTGGAATCGTCGACGACGGTGATCAAGGGAGAGGCGATTTTTTCCCCGGCTCGATGAGCATATACCGAAAGGTCCTGCTGGACCAAGTCAGCTTCCAGGCCATGACCGACGGCTTCGTGAATCATGGTACCACCTGCCTCGCTGGAAAGAACTACCGGCATCCTCCCCATGGGAGCCTCCCGTGCTTCCAACATCAGCAGGGATCGGTTCGCGGCGATATCAGCCACGTGTTCCGGGGGGTATGTGTCGAAGAGCTCGAATCCAATGGTCCCGCCAACCGGCTCATAGCCAGTTTGGGTGATGCCATCCTGAACGGAGACAACCTGAACGAAAAAGATGGTTCCAATCCGATTGTCCTCAACCAGAACACCCTTTGAATTGGCGACCGTCACCTTCTGATTGTAGTCCCTGTAAACGACCTTCACCTGCCTCACCCGTTTATCCCCTGAACGGGCCTTTTGGTTGGCCCTCTCTACCATCGAGACCTTTTGGGCCATGGGAACGCCATTCGGCAGTAAGCGAACCGCACGGCCCGAAGAAGAGGGTTTCACCTCAAACTTGATATTTGCGGGCTCCGCCTTGCCTCCTACAGCGCAACTCACCGAGCTGGCCAATTCCAGGAGGCCTTTTCCGGAGAATGTATTACAGTATCCATATGAGGTCTTGTGATCGAAGATCACCCGAAGGCCCACCCCTGTGTCCGTTCCCGCAATAATCCGCTCAATCCGATCGTCCTCGCAGATGATGGAGCATGTGCTCGTCTTTTCGAGGAAGAGCTCGGCAAAGTCCCCGCCACCTTTCAAGGCTCGCCTCAATACCTTGGGAAAGTCGACTTCCTGAATCATCGTAATACCCCGTAATTCGGTGATGGAATTTGATAAGAGACCACTGACCTAAGCCTAACATCCATCGCGAGGATACCACAGCTCCCTGCCCGAAATCTCGTCTTCAGCATTCATAACAAGAATACTCAGCCGAGGGTGGGGCGGGAGTGTCCCCCTCCAAAGGGAAGGAGAGAGTCCGCATTATGGGGATTCAATGCGCTCAATGCGTATCTCCTCCCCGAGGTCCTCTAAGACCATTTCCATGTCCTTTTCCAATCCCGGCGGAACCATTACCTCGACAACCCCATTCCGGGCATCGACGGTCCTGAGTACCCCAAGCCCCTCATAGGACTCCAGGATGAACTTCATATAGGCTATATCCCTCGATGCGATCCTGAAATACCATTGAACGGTATCCATTTCCCCTCAACGCGGCCGCCTTTCCCCTATCAGGACCCCGTGGACGTCTCCGAAAAGGACGACATCTTCTATGGTGCCCTCTATGGGCACAAGATTCTTGGAGACCCAACCTTCTACCTTTCCCGTCCTCGACCTCGTGATCTCTTTATCCAAAAAGACGGTAAGGTAATATTCCCTCCGTCCTTTATCCCCTTCGCCATGGCGGCGCCGCATCTCCTCCTCCCTTGTCGCAATCTGCACATCAATGGTGGAAACCCCCTTCTTGGGAATGGTAATCACTCGATATCGCTTCCCCCGTTGGATCTTTCCATAAACTCCCCATCGAAAGTTATAAAAGGCTGTGAGGAAGTCATCATATACAACCCCCGGGGGAATCCCCTCCTCGGTCTTGACGAAGACACCCCTTCTATTCATCCTCCTCTTGACTAACTTCTGTACTCCATAGTCGAAAAGAGTAATCTTCTTTCGAACCTTGTCCCCAATCACAACATCCTCTTCAAACCGGAGAGGCCTAAACCTCCTTCCCCCATCGATGACCTCCATATAGGACGTGTAGATATCTCGGCGATAACGAGTCAGCCATCCAATGACCCCTAAGGTCTTTCCCTCCAGGGTAGCCTTGTAATCCCCATTCCCTTCAATCTTCTCGAACGAGAGCCTTCCGACAGCCGCCCGTTTAAACCAGAGAAATCCCACTTGATAACGAAGTTCCTCCCCCCGGAAGTCGGAGGCGAGGTCCTCCTCTGCTCGGGCTCCCGCCTCAGCCAAGGCGAGCCGGCCAAGGGGGAGGAAAATCCTTCCGTAGGGGGAATCGAGAAGGGGGAGGATGGTCCCTGAGAGAAATCCCTTTATAAAAGACCGTCTCGAGAGGCAACCCATTTCTTCCAAGATCCCAATGGATGAGCGCTCCGTGAGAGGAGGGCACATCCGATGGCCCCGGTGAATGCGGGGCGTTTTGGAACGATGACTGGGACATGAACGAAGTGTTCAAGGAGCCTTATGATAGCCTCGCTCTTCGCAACGCCACCGGAAACGACTATATTTTCGCGGGGAAATCGGTTGATGAGGGGGAGCACTCGTTTAACCACCGAAAGGTTTACCCCGGCACAGATCCTGGGAATTGGAATTCCCTCGATGATATTGCCGATCATCTCGGATTCCCCGAAGATGGCGCAGGTGGTATCCAGATCGACGGGATCCTTATACCGTTCCCCCAAGTCCCTCAGAGACACGGTTAAAACCCTTGCCATATTCTCCAGGTATCTCCCGCTTCCCGCGGCACATTTATCATTCATGAGGAAATCCCTGACCTTCCCCTTCTCCACATAGGCCACCTTGGTATCCTGTCCCCCTAAGTCGACGAGGGTAAAGTCCTTCAATCCCGTCTGGAATAGTGCCCCGTGGGTATGTGCTTGGATTTCAGTAACGATGTTTCCCCCCGAGAGGTTGATATTGTTCCGACCATAACCCGTAACGGATATCCTTGAACGAGGATCGATGGGAAGGTCAAGTCGATCAAACTGGACCTGGAGCTTTCCTTCCCGGATTGTCCCATATCGCTTATAGAAGGGAAGGGTGTCGAAAATCCTCGTTCTTACGATCTCCCTTCCTTTCATCAGAACGATCTTTACCCTGCGGCTTCCCAAATCGATTCCGACATACATGGCGAATTATGTCCCTTCTTTTTCCCCCTCACCATGTCGATGAAACTCTCGATCCTCACCTTTGTCCGGGCATCCAATGGAGCAGGCTTATCCCCCTCCACCGTCAATATCGGCAGATTCATTTGGTAGCGGAATATCAGATCCTCTATCTGTCTGAAACAGAAGGATTGAACGTAATGGATCAAACCATCAATCCGCCTTCGTTGTACCTCCTCACGAATATCGCTTATCCGGGAAAAGATATCATACGGGTACGTGTATCTCAGGTATTGTTGCAAGAGGGTGGGCGTTCGATAGGGCATGCTGAATTGCCGCTGGGTTTCATTGAACACCACCCGTGCACCCGCCTTCTCGGTGAAGGAGTAGAGATCGCTATAGATGGGGGGGACGCCTACATACCCCAATCTAATCTCCGGATCGAACCTGTCCCGCCCCTTCAGCTCCTTGAGAAAATCCTCCACTTCTCCCTCGAAACACTCAACGTCCCCCTTCATGTCGCTTGAATTCACCAAGAAGTAATGGTTTTCGAATCCGGTAACGATCCCTGCCTGCCAGGTTAACCGATCGATCAGTGCCAGCCTTTCCCGTATCCTGTCCAACTTCCTCTTAAAACGGTTGGTATCCGCTTGCGTGACACCGAAGTGGCCCATCATCTTTTTCAGTTGAAGATGAAGCAGTTCCTCATCCCGGTCATAGGGATAGGAGAAGGGAAAGATCTTGATCCCCTTCAACTGCAAGGACTCCATCAGGGCCTGGGTATTACTGCAATCCCCCTGAGTGACGGCGATGACCTCAGCCACGTCCGACCTCGTGGCCATCGCGTAAATCCCCTTGATCCAACCGCAAATATTCCTCGGATATCCCTCCAGCTCGGCTTCTTCGACCAGGGACTTTTTTTCGGGGTGGGTGATGAAGACGTTGTTGAGATCCACGGGTATCTTTCCGGCTGCGAATAGGATTTCTATGGGGATGGTCGTTGTGAATCCGATTCTGTCAACTTTGGCGCCGGTTCCCAATTTGGACGATGTACTCATTGGACAATTTCACTATACACAAATCCATGCGGCATGACAATCCCCACAAAGGCACTCACTCCATATGGGCCTAAATGTGGAACACTTCTTTGAGGAAAAAGCTCGTCTACTCAAAAGTTACCTCCTCTGTTTTCCCGCCTGTGATCGAATCCGGAACGGACAGGACACCGGTAAAACTTAGGATGCCCAGGGACAACGGTGTTTCTCGGGAACACGGGCCTTCCGTTCTGCAATTGACGCCCGAGGTGAACTATGGTAATTAAATAATATGAACACGCTCATAAAACAAAAGTGCCTTATCTTTTTCCTCCCCCTCCCCCTTCTGGTGATTTCCTGTTCTCAGATGGAAAAGGGGATCAAACCCAAAGTGCGGACGGAGAATGTCTCTTCGCTCTCCGAGAGTGGCCAAAGCACCTCGCAAGCCTATTACCATTACCTCCTCGCTCGACTGAAAGGGCATGAAGGGAACCTGGACGAAATTATAGATGAATTGAGGAAAGTCCTTTCCTACGACCCGAGATCAGCTTTTCTTCATGTCGAACTGGCTCGCTTGTACATCAAGAAGGGGCTGACCACTGAAGCCATTGCGGAGTGCGAGGAAGCCCTTATCATCAATCCGGACTACGTCCCAGCCCATCTTGTGCTGGGCGGCCTCCATTCCACCCTTAAACAGATACCTATTGCCATCCAGCATTACCAAGATGTCTTGCGGATCGACCCCCAAACCGAGCAGGCATATATCTACCTCGGTTCTCTCTACCGGGAATCCCAGCAATATGATAAAGCCATTGAGATCTTGAAGAAATTGATAGATAAGTTCCCGAACAATATTATGGGGCTCTATTACCTGGGGAGAATCCACGCAGAGACGAAGAGGTTCGAAGAAAGCATCGGGTATTATGAACGACTTCTCTCCGTCAAGCCTGATTTCGTATCGGGTCTAATCGACCTCGGAACCATCTATGAGATTCAGAAAAAGCCGGAAATGGCCATTGAGGCCTACCAAAAAGTTCTAGAGATCGATCCCGAAGACAGGACGGCCCGTGAGCGACTCGGCCAACTGTATATTAGAGAGAACCAGTGGGAAGACGCCTTAACCCAGTACCGTGAGATTCAAAAATTTGATTCCGAGAACTTGGACATCAGGGTTAAGATGGGACTCATCCATTTCGAACAGGGCAATTACGATGACGCCATTTTGGAATTCAGTTTCGTCCTAGCCTCCAATCCAAAGGATGATAAGGTGAGGTTCTATCTCGGAACGTCGTATCTGAAGAAGGAAAATAATGACCAGGCTATCGCCGAGTACATGAAGATCCCTCCAGAATCGACCCTCTATGTCGACTCTAGGGAAAATGCCGCTCTCATCCTTGAAGATCTCGGGAAATTGGATGAGGCCGTTGATCTTTTGGATAGATCGATTGAAATCAAGCCCAAGGAGATTGGCCTCTACCTTTTGCTCTCCTCTTTCTATGAAAAGGGGAAACAGGTGGAAAAAGCCCTCCAAGTCCTAAAGAGGGCCCACCAATTCGATAAGAAGAGCACCGAACTCCTTTTCCAGATGGGGGTCATTTACGATAAACTGGGTAAATTTGAGGAGATGGTGCGAAGCATGAGGGAGGTAATCACGTTGAACCCTCAACACGCCGACGCATTGAATTACCTCGGCTACACCTTTGCCGACAAGGGGATCCATCTGGATGAGGCGCTGGAATTGGTCCAAAAGGCCCTCAGGTTGAAACCCGATAGTGGTTACATTGCGGATAGCTTGGGCTGGGTATACTACCGGAAGGGAGAGTACCAGAAGGCCATTACGGAATTGGAAAAGGCTATCGAATTAACTCCCGATGATCCAGTCATTACGGAACACCTGGGGGACGGTTACCTCAAGGTCAACCTCGTGGAAAAAGCCCTGGAGCTTTACGAGAGGGCACTCGAACTAAAACCCAAGGAGGATCAATTAAATCGATTGAGGAAGAAGATCGAGAAGATCAAGGGGAAAAAGGGAGGCATTCGTTGAAGGCGCTTCTGTGGAAGGGGGGATTGTTGATCCTCTCCGTCTCACTCCTCTTAAGCTGCGCATCGATGTTGCCGCAAAGGGTACCGAGGGAAATCCACTCCTCTCCCGATCTTCTCCAAAAAGTGCGAGCAAGAAATTCTCAGATTCAGTCTATAAAGACCGTAGCGAGGGTAACGATCAACCGCGGGGAAAACCGATTCAGGCTAGAAGAGGTCATCATCGTCAAAAAACCCGCTTCACTGAGGGTAGAGGCCCTCAGCCTTATTGGCCAACCCCTCCTGTATTTCACCACGGAAGGCAAAACCTTCCAAATTCTCATCCCCGGCGAAAATCGTTTTTATCGGGGACCATCGTCTTTGAAATACCTTTCCACCTTCTTCCCTTTTTCGCTGGAGATAAGGGAAATCGTGCCACTGATGGTGGGGGAAATTAGCTGGGCCGACGATGAACGCCTTACCGCTCGCTACGATCAAAAAGAACGGCTCTACGTTGTACAGGAAGACTCCTTAGAAGGATCAAGGCGAATATTTTGGATAAACCCCTTCCATTTTGCCCTGGTCAGAGCCGCTGAGCTTGATCACCGGCAAAATCCTCGGTGGGAAGTTCTGTTTTCGAATTTCAAGAAAAAGGATGGAATCCTCTTTCCCACGAACATCGAATTGCGAAGCCCCGGTTCCGATACCAGGATGAAGATCCACCTCTTAGAATGGCGAATCAACCCCTCTTTGGAAGCAAGGGCATTTCGTCTAGATGTACCGAAAGGGGTGGAGATTATCGAAATGAAATGATGGAGGTTGGATCCTAACCGCCGGCCACCGGTGGAAAGACGGACAATATGTCCCCGCCCTTGAGAACTCTTTCGAAGTTGGTATGGACCCCGTTGACCAAGATGATCTTGGGGATTTCATCGGGAATTTTCAGCCTTTTCAGGACATCCCTCACCGTATCCGTGGAATTAACCTTGAGCTTACAGGAGTACTGGCCGCTTCCCTTGGGGAGATAATCCCTCAATGTAGCAAACAGTTTGACCTCAATTTCCATCCTCTTAACCCTAACTATGACTCCCTTTGGTGAGTCATGTGACCACCATTCGCCTTACCATTCAAGCCCCCCGTTCAGGGGAATGAATCGCGTCAACGACTGACCAACCCTTTTTCACCTCCATGTTTCAACCTTATCCGTCGATTCAACAATGACAAAAGCCCTATCGTTGTTGCTCTCCTTATCGGCGGGAAAGATGAAAAACCCTTTCCTCTCCGGCGCATACCCATGGGTCGATCCATACATCACCTCCCCGTCGGAGAATGTAATCTTAACCTTCAATCCCGGAATGTTCTTGAGGCTTTCCACGGTGAAGTCATCAGTGCTCCGATGGTTCTTGTTTCCCTCGAAGGTTTTAACGAAAAAGACCGCCTTCAAGACAGAAGTAGATATCTCGATGACGTTTCCCCCAGCCTGAGCCTCGGAGACATGGAAGATTTCCCTGTTGGGGTTAAAATCGTGTGTAAAACCTTTTACCAGCTTCCCGTCTCGAAATCGAACAACGACCTTATTTTCTATTCTCAACAGGATCCCCCCCTTTCCCCGCCGAGAAGTTCAACTTTAGTGTAACGGAATATCCCCGAAAGATCAACATATTAATGTGTGGAATTTTCTGAGTTTCTAGGGAACACCGTCACGTCGGAACAGGCCATTGCCCTGGTTCCCTGGAGCGACCATTATAGAATTCTGGCCGACTATTCTTAGTGAAGCGAACTCTAAAATAGTCCAAAATGCTTTTCAGTGAGCGAAAGGGATTTGGGCAAGGGGCCCCGAGCAACCGAAGGAACAATGGTGTTCGCTTATGAGAAATATAATTTCCTTTATAATCAATGGGTTAGAGAAAGACCGTCTAAAAAAGTCAGGGAATTCCAGATTAATGTCTCGAGTCTCTGGAATCTTCCCTTCACCCTTCATCGCTGAGGGGTATCCCCTTTCCCCTTTGACCCGGGGAATTGCCGGGCTCTTCCTCGGCGAAAAGGATCATCGAATAAGAGGAGATCAAGTTTGATAAGGGTTTCCCGGAAGACGCCCTTGAACTACTATTTCCTGAATTCCGGATTCCTCTTTTGAAGAAAGGCTGAAATACCCTCCTTTGCAGCCTCCGTACATGCCACGTGGCCAAAGGCCCTGTAACCCACCTCCAGGGCCTCCTCGAATGTGGGAGCACGGGCGGCATCCTGGATGGCCTTGGAGATGATCTCCACTACTTCCCTGCTGAGGGAGAGTTTCCCGGCCATAGGCCTCTCCGTAAACTCCATCTCGGCGATCTCAACGGGACCATCGGGGATGTGCTCGACCTTACCCACAAGATCCTTCACCTCCTGGACGGCGCAGGCGATGAGTCCGGCATAGTCATCGGCAAGGCGTGTGACAACGCCTATTCCCAGCGCCTCTTCTGCGGATAGCCGCGCCCCGAAGCGGATCATGTCGTGAAGGAGTTTGGACGAAACGGGCCATCTCCTATACGGAACGACCATACCACCGATCCCGGGCAAAATCCCCAGGGTGACTTCGGGAAACTGAAAGTAGGCACTTCGGGTAGCCACGAGCCGGTGACATCGCATAGCCAGCTCCGCCCCGCCCCCCAAAGCCATGCCATTGACAGCTGCGACGACGGGTTTTCCCGTCCCATCGATGAACCGGAGCAGTCTAGAGCAATCCCTCGAATACTGAACTGATGCCTCAGCATTGCCCAATAGTTGGGGAAACTTCCCGATCTCTGCCCCGGCGCAGAAGGCCCTTTCCCCGTAGCCCGTGATAACGAATCCCCTCACCGTGGGATCATTCTCACCGTTTCTTAAGACCTCCAAGGTCTCGTCGTTGACATCATCGTTCAGGGCGTTCATGAATTGGGGCCTGCGCATGGTGATAATTTTTACCTCATCCATCTGGTCAACTAAGATATGCCTCTTGAAGTCCTGATATCTCGATACTCCCCCCTTGAGCCCGGGCATTCCCGGACGATCCTTCTGAAATTGGGCGATGACCCGTCTGGTCTCCCGGTCCCCCAAATCCCGCATGATGTCAAAGGGACCCTCTCTGAAGCCCAGGGCGATCTGGCAGCCCAGGTTGAGATCTTGGAGGGTTCCAATTCCCCGGTTGATGATATCGAAGCATTGGGAGAACAGGACACCCAGGAGCCTGTCCCTTACTCGTCTCCTTATTTCACTGGGGACTTCCACTTCGCTCCCAGGGGAGGGGGCTACCCAGGTCTCCACGGATTGAAAGAGCTTTGCCGGCCTATAGTGCTGGCCCTCTTCCATCTGCAGGGTGTTGGTTTCGACGATGATGGGGTTTCCCCTGGCAAGATTCAAAACGTAGAAGGGGCCTGCGTAGACGAACTCCTCGGCCACTTTATCGATCTGCGATGAGGTGGCGATATCCAAGAGCATCGCTGCCTCGTTACACCAGTTATCGAAAACCCTGTCCAGGATGAAACAGATCTCGCTTTTAGAAACGATGGGCGTTTTTCCGGTGCGACAGAACATCCAGACCAGGTAGTCAACAATCTTCCGGTCGACCTTCTCCCAGGTTATCACCTCCACCACGGGGTTCCGCCATGCGGGGGCAAAGAAATGGGTGACGGTGGTCCTTTCGGGCCGCTTTACCCCTGAAAAGATTCGTTCCGCTGGAATGGAGCTGGTATTGGAGGTAATAATGGTTTCGGGAGTCACAATTTCCTCAACCTGGGCGAAGATCTTCCTCTTGATTTCAAGGCTCTCCGTGGCGGCCTCGATAACCAGTTTTGCCTCCTTGATTTCCGCGTAGTCCGTGGTGTAATGAATGTTGGTCTCCACTGCTCTCGATTTCTCCTCCGTCATCTTTTTCTTTTCGATTGCCTTTTGAATGTATCCCTCTATTCTCTTCTGAGCATTTTCGAGGGGTTTCTCGACGATATCAACCACGTAGAGCTTGATATCTGGTACCGAACTTATAAGGTAATACCCAATGTCAGGTCCTATGGTGCCCGCCCCAACCATTGCCACCACCTTAGGCATCGGCCTTGCGGGTTTCACGATAAGGGGATTGTAATAGTTGGGGTAAAGGTCAGATACCATATACAGCTCCTCCTTCCCTTTCAGAGACAACAACGAAAAACCCTTGTCCAGGGCTTTCTCATTCGGTATCCCACTCTATCGCAATGAACCCGCTGAGTCAACAATATGTGGCTCCTGCCACCCCTAGCGGTTTTTTTGATTTGTCCCCTTTGCGGAAAATCTCTAAGCCGAGGGAGGGGAATTCCTGTGGTGCCGATCGGATCTGGAGAAGGTCTCTTTCATGAAGAGAATGGCGATGAAGGCGATGATTGTGGCGATGAAGGATGCGAAAAATGCCCACTCATAGGCGGAAGCCGGGTAAATGCCTCCAACTTTCCCTCCCTTGTCCAAAATCGCCCCCATCAAGGGCTGGAAAACTGCCCCTCCAAAGAAGGGGAAAAGGTTGACGGTACCGGTGGATGTCCCGGCGATCGTTGTCGGAAAAAGCTCCTTGGTCGCCGTGAAGGCGATCACAACGATACTGCTGGAAAAAATTCCCATGAGAAAACAGATGATGGCGAGTATCGCGGTGTTCAGTCCGGCGGTGAAGAATGCCAAGGGGATCCAAATTGAAACAAGGATAATTGCACTGCCGACGAGAACGGGTTTTCGACCCTGAAGGACTCGATCGGATATGAAACTCAGGAGGGGACTTCCGATAATCATGCCTACGGGGATCATCGTGAGGATATTTGCCGTTTGCGCTTTGTTGAAACCGTAAACCTCCATCATGAAGGGACCACCCCAGAGACCTCCGAAGCCGAAAAGGGTCCCGCTGGTAAAGAAGAACCAAATGGCAAGGGGCCAGAAGGAATGTTGGCAGAGGACGATCCTCATTCCCTCCAAAAGGCCGATCCGGCTTTCTGCCGGTATGGAGTTGGATTGCGCGACATCCATTTCCGTTAGAGAGGGTAATCCCATGTCCTGAGGACGGTCACGAATGATGGACCAGGAAAGGATGGCCAGAAGCAACGTTCCCAACCCAATGATGATGAAAGCCATCCTCCAGCCAAGCCATAGGGTAAGCAGAGCTAGAGGTGTCGCGGCAGAGAGCCAGCCGAACCCCCCAATAATCATCAGAATTGCTGTCATCATGGCAAACTCCCGCGCAAAAAACCACTCGGCGAGGATCTTCATCGCCGGGATAAAGACCACAGCGACTCCCAGGCCTACCAAGATCCGTGCAATAATGGCCAGCGATATCGTGGGTGATAGGCCGAAGAGCACCGCTCCCAACGAGGCAATCAAGGTGAACAGGGTCACTGCTTTCCTGGGTCCAAGGGAATCCGATAACAGCCCCGCCGGAAGTTGCATGATGGCATAGGGATAAAAGTATGCAGAGGCTAACACCCCGAGAAGCGCTCCACTGACATGAAATGCCTCGGTTAACTCGGATGCAACTACTGCTGAAGAGACGCGATGGAAATATACCAAGACATAGCCGACGGCAAGGACGATAAAGATCAACCAGCGGTACCTGAAGAATCTCCTGGATCCATCTTTTGGTTTCATACCCCTTTCACCTTTCGCGACCGTCGTTCTGTCCGATGGAAGAGTAGAAAGACCCACAGTGCCGGATGAGCAAAGGGAGATCACGTGAAAAGTGCACTTTTTCGGACGCGTTGTCAAATCCTTTTCGCCTTTGACAAAGGAAAGGGTTGATGTTAGTTTTCCCTTTAGAATGAAAGATGTCGAATTTGAAGGGAAAAGATTCGTCGAAGTCGCCGTCGGGCTTCCCATTGCAAAGACCTTCTACTATGAAATTCCATCGGGTTTGGGGGAAGGCTTGAGGCTTGGAAGCCGGGTTCTCGTTCCTTTCAAGGGGCGCAAAGTGACTGGGTATGCCATCGCCTTTCCGGCCGACCTTGCCGATTATCCAAAATCCGATGGACCCAAACCCATCTTGGATATTCTCGACGAAAGGCCTCTCTTCGACAACCGCATGTTGGCCTTCTATCGCTGGGTTTCAGATTATTACCTCTATCCCTTGGGGCAGGTTATCAAGGGGGGATTGCCACCTGGGATCAACGTTGAAAGCCAGCAACTAGTGAGCACCACACCGAAGGGAAGGGCCCTTCTGGAGTCTGACAAACCAACCCAAGAGGAGCTTACGATTTTGAGGGCCATAGTAGATCATGGGGAGATGCCATTGGAAAAGGGGACGAAACGATTCCCCCATTGGCAAATGTACTCCTTAAAGAGGGCGGGCCTCATTCAGATCAAGCAGGTATTGAAGGGGGTTAGGGTAAAGCCCAAGCGGGAAAAGGTGGTAAAGTACCGAGAGGAACGGCGGATGGAAGATGGACATCTTTCCCCGAAGGGAAGAGAAGTGCTGGCCTTTATCCGGGAGATGGACGAGATTTCTCATGCCTCCCTTTGTCGGAAGTTTAAAGGGGCCTCTCGAATTGTGAAGAAGCTGAATGAGGAGGGGTTTATCTCCGTTGAAACCCGGCGAATTTATCGAGATCCCCTTTCTGACCTAATCACCGGCGAGGATTTGAGGCCAGAACTCACCCCGAAACAGCTCAAGGCCTTGCAGACAATTGTGGAGGGGATCGATTCGCTCCGGTTTTCCCCCTTTCTCCTCTACGGGATTACGGGAAGCGGCAAGACGGAGATTTACCTGCGGGCCATCGAAAGGGTGGTGGAGAAGGGAAGGCAGGCCATCGTTTTGGTCCCCGAGATCTCCCTGACCCCTCAGCTCATTGGGCAGTTTCTCGAGCGGTTCAGTGGGCGGGTAGCGACGCTGCACAGCGGGCTCTCCAGTGGTGAAAGGTATGATGAGTGGAGGAGGATCCGAGAGGGAAAGGCGAATATCGTCATAGGGGCTCGTTCAGCCATCTTCGCCCCTTTCGAGCGCTTGGGGATGATCATCGTCGACGAAGAGCACGAAACCTCTTATAAGCAAGAAGAAAAGCTGAGATATAATGCCCGGGATTTGGCGGCGGTCCGAGCAAGACTGTGTGAAGCGGTGCTGATACTCGGTTCGGCCACCCCCTCTTTGGAGGCATTTCACAACGCCGTGGCGGAGAAGTTCCGGCTCCTAGAATTGGACGAGCGCATTGAGGGGAGGCCCTTGCCTTCTGTTGAGATCGTCGACATGAGGAGGGAGGAAGGAAAGGGCATCATTCTCTCGGAGAAACTCCGTCACGCTCTCGGGGAGAACTTGGCCATTGGAAGGCAATCCCTTCTCTTCTTGAACCGGCGTGGGTTCGCCAGTTTCATCCAATGTCCGGATTGCGGATTTGTCTTCAAGTGCCCCAATTGTAGCGTGTCGTTAACCCACCATTTTCGCGGTAAAAAACTCATTTGTCATTATTGCAACTATGCCATTATGATCCCGGACCTCTGCCCCAACTGCCAGAGTTACAGGATTCGCCCCTTCGGCATCGGGACCGAGAGGGTCGAGGAGGAGATTCGCAAGCTGTTTCCCAAGGCAACCGTGGACAGGATGGATAAGGACACGACCAGGAGAAAGCGATCTCACCAGAGGATATTGAATAAGGTAAAATCCAGGGAGACCGATATCCTCGTTGGAACTCAGATGATCGCCAAGGGGCACGATTTCCCCGACGTCACTTTGGTGGGTGTTATCTCTGCCGATCTCTCGCTGAACTTCCCCGATTTTCGGTCCTCGGAAAGGACGTTTCAACTATTGACCCAGGTGGCTGGAAGGGCGGGGCGTGGTATGAATCCGGGCACGGTGATCATTCAGACCTTCAACCCAGACCATTACAGCATTCAGATGTCTAGGGATCAGGATTTCACGAAATTCTATCGGGAGGAGCTACGGTTTAGGAAAGAGCTCGGTTACCCCCCTTTCTCACGCTTGATCAATATGAGGATTGACGCGACCAGTCAGAAGAGATCGGCAAAGGCCGCTGAAGAAATGGGTGAATGGGGAAGGAGGCTGGTGAAGATGAGGTCTTATGGAACCGGAATAGAAATACTCGGGCCTTCCCCGGCCCCTCTGGTGAAGCTCAAGGGGAAGTACCGATACCAGATGCTCATAAAAGGGAAGCAGGTGAATCCCCTCCATCGATTCGTGGAGGAACTGCTCGGGGAAACGAAGAAGCGATGGCCTGCAAGGGGAATCAACCTAACAATCGACGTGGATCCCATCACCGTGATGTAAATGATGTTGAATAGCCCGCCGTACGAGATGGAGGCATGTACCCAGGGAAGCCGTAGTCATATCTCGCGTTCAAGATGAAACCCAATGAATGGGCATCCAGCAGATGAACACGGAGGGAGGGAATATGGCTAAGGGGGATAGGACTTCGGGGTATCTTAATCAAAAAAGAGAGACCATGTCGCAGGATGAGAGATGGGACTATCTCAACGGGAAATTGAGAGAGATAGTAAAGTACGCCTATGAACGCTCCAGCACGGCAAGGCAAAAACTAGAGAGGGCAAAGGTCACACCTGACGAAATTCATACCGCCGATGACCTGCAACGTCTCCCCATTACCACAAAATCAGACCTGGTTGAGATGCAGAAGTCAAACCCGCCTTTCGGCGGTTTCGAGGGGGTCCCCATAGAAAAGATGCGACGGATATATGTACTCCCGGGCCTCATTTACGAACCCGGAGATTGGGAGTATAGGGATACCCGATGGGCGGAAGGGCTCTATGCCTGTGGTTTCAGGGTTGGAGATATTGCCCTGAATACCTTCAACTACCAGATGTGGCCCTTCGCCTTCATGCTGGACGATTCCCTGAAGATGCTGGGTTGCACAACAATACCAGCCGGAGCGGGAAATACCCAGATGCAGGTGCAGATTATGCACCACCTCAAGGTAACAGGCTACGTGGGAACTCCCAGTTTTTTGATGAGTATCGCTGAGAGGGCAGGGGGAATGGGATTTGACTTGAGGAAGGACTTCTCCTTGGATGTCGGTTTCGTGGGGGCCGAAATGCTCCCGGAATCCCTCCGGGAGAGGTTGGAAGCGAATTTTGGCATGACCATCCGGCAGTGTTACGGCACGGTGGACGTGGGTTGTCTCGGCTATGAATGTGCCGAAAAAGCAGGCATGCACATCCCCGATGATGTTATCGTCGAAATCGTCGACCCCGAAACGGGTAAGAGACTCCCCCTTGGTGCCACGGGGGAAATCGTGGCCACCAACTTCAACCCTACCTTCCCCATGATTCGTTACGGTACGGGGGATCTGTCCTTTCTGTCAGGGGACCCGTGCCCGTGTGGCAGGACTTCCATGAGATTGATGAAAATTTTGGGAAGAACCGACCAGGTAACCAAGGTGAGGGGAATGTTCATCCATCCCTGGCAAACAGATGAGCTGATGGTCAAATACCCCGAAGTCGATAAATATCAAGTGGTGATAACCCGAAGCGGTTATTTGGACGAGATGTCCTTCCGCATCGAATTAGCCGATGAGTCAATAGATAAGGCCCTTCTCAAGGGGAGGCTGGAGAGGGATATCCAGGACACCCTCAATCTGAAGGGGGATGTCGAGTTTGTGGACAGAGGGGTAATCTTCGATAAGCATCAGAAGATCAGGGATGAAAGGAAATGGGAGTAGTGTGAGGGTCCATCTGTGGCGGAAAGGATCAAGGTCGGTGGAATCATGCAGAGCGATGGACGAGCCGTGGTTAAGGTGATGTCTTGTCCTGATCGCTCAGATATCGCGGGACTGGTACTGGGTACATTGGGAGACAGGAATATTAATATCGAATTTCTCGTCCAGAGTTTTGACCTGGATGGGTTTTCCAATTTCACCCTCTGTATCGATCGGAAGGATCTAGAGGCCGCTATCGGGTCCTTGGAGACGATTAAGCCATCGCTTGAGGCCAAAGTTATCTCCTACAATCCGGATGTGGCCGTGATCAGCGTCTTTGGCCCCCATTTCCGTGAAAAGCCCAAGGTTTCAGGCATCATGTTTTCCACCCTGGCATCGGTGGGAGTCAACTGCATCGCCATCAGTACCTCCATTTCCAGCGTCTCGTGCGTCGTGGATTCGGGAGATGCTGAAGCCGCCGTGGACGCTTTAAACGAAGCCTTCGAAGCACCTCAGCAAGTCAAACAGAGGCCGAAGACATATTGACCTCTACCGGGCATGACCGAGGATAGTACCAACACTTTTTCCCACAGAAACCCTTCCAAACGTCAGGCTTCCGCCAATATGGGACCATATCATAAACTCTTCATCTACGAGCTATCGGATGCAACCTCGTTGAAGGGAGATGTTTTCGGGCGGGATTTCATCGGGTGCTGGAACGAGGCGGGGACCTCGTTCCTCTTCTTTTCCAGACAAAACGATAGAGAGGTAAGAAAATGGCTGACCCATCAGGGTACGGCAAAGCTCCTATCGCGACATGTCATGGATTACAGGGATTGGCAGGCAGGGGAGGATCTGAAACCTTTTCGCATCGAGAAGCTCGTTATCAGTCCTCCGTGGGAAGAAACGGAGATAGCGAAGGGCGAAATCATCATATGCCTTGATCCAGGTGTAGTCTTCGGAACAGGGCTTCACTCCACGACTCGGGGATGTCTTAAAGCCCTCTGGGGTATATACCAGGTGGACACTCCCCAGAAAGTCCTGGATATCGGAACGGGAACCGGGATCCTGGCCATTTCCGCGGCAAAACTCGGGGCCCAAGAGGTCCTGGCCATCGATCATAACCAACTAGCTGTAGAAACGACCAGAAGGAACGTTCTTCTCAACGTAGTTGAAGATCGCGTGAAGGTCACCAGGGGAGAAGCGGAGGCGGTGGGAGAAGAGGAAGCGGATATGGTCCTTGCCAACCTTCACTTCACGGTGATCAATGATCTTCTTAACCGCGAAAAGCTCCTTTCTAAACGTTGGATTGTCTTATCGGGACTCTTTCATGGCCAGGTCAAGCAAGTATTAGCATCCTTGGAGAAACGACAGCTCGAGGTATACGATAGAATCGAGGAAAACCGTTGGGTCACCCTGGTTATGAGGAAGAGCCCTTGATAGAATGGACGGCAAGACCAAAAGAAAAATGAGAAGGAGAAATGGCCATGATCTTAGACCATTTGGACAAGTGGAGGCACTATACAGCCCTGCACCCGGGGTTTGAGGATGCATTTGCTTTCTTGGAACGAAAGGATCTGGTTGACCTGTCCGCCGGCCGGCACCCGATAGAAGGTGAGCGCCTATACGCCCTTGTAATCAAAGAGGATGGACGAGGCCGGGATAGGGCTCGGCTCGAGACGCACAAGAGATACATCGACATTCAATTTACAGTCGCTGGTGCGGACGACATTGGCTGGAAACCCGCCGCGAAATGCGCTGGCGAAGAGCAGGGGTATAACGCTGAGAAAGACATTGCTTTCTTTACGGACAAACCGGAGGCATGGGTAACGACACTGCCCGGCACTTTTGCAATCTTCTTCCCTGAAGATGCACACGCACCCCTCGGTGGCACGGGGGCCATCCACAAGGTCGTTGTGAAAGTCGCTCTCACTGCAGAATAAAAAGAATAGACTACGTTCTTTAAAAGGAGTTGATCATGAAAAAAATCGACCACATGGCAGTTGCAGAAGAAGCAATATCACACATCAAGAGGGGAGCGTTCTTAACCGTAAAGGCTGATGAGGCCTTGAACACAATGGCCATCGGCTGGGCCACCATCGGTTTTGTCTGGAGTAAACCCATCCTGATGGTGGCGGTCCGGAATTCCCGGCACACCTTCGAGATCATCGAGGAAGCGGCCGATTTTACCGTGTCCGTGCCGTTGGGGGACATGGACGATGCCATCATGTTCTGCGGCACAAAATCCGGGCGGGATTATGACAAGTTTAAGGAGTGCAACCTGGAGCTCAAAGACGGTCAGAAAGTCGTCTCCCCCATCATCAACACGCCGGGTCTTCATTTTGAATGTAAGATCGTTTTCAAGGCCGCCATGGATCCGGCGCATCTCGCCGAGGAATACGATATGCTCTATCCGAAGAAAGACTACCACACCCTTTATTTCGGTGAGATCCAGGACTGCTACGAGATTGAGTAGGAGGAACTATCATGGCAATCCATCAAATCCTTAAACGTAATCGCACCAGACCGTCATCCGTTATTATCCTGTTAGCGCTCATCTCGGCTGCGGTGTCGACCGTCCTTGTACAGCAAAGTCTTTCGCAGGATACCCAAAAAAGCTGCCTTTGGTCCGTCCAAACCAAATCGAGCGCACTCTATCTGTTGGGATCCGTCCATGTTCTGAAGCCCGATGCGTACCCGCTGAAAAGTGCGATTGAAAAGGCCTATGCGGCCAGCCAAAAAATCGTCTTTGAAACAGACATAGCAGCCATGAAAGGTCCGGTGATCCAGGCGAAAATGCTTGAACTTGGCCTTTATCCGGAGGACCGAAACCTGTATCAGAACATTGATGGCAATACGCGAAGGGCGCTCGAAGAAAAGTTGTCCGAATTAGGCCTACCTTTGGAACATTTTGCCAGGTTTAAACCTTGGGTGGTGGCGCTGACATTGGCAAGTGTGGAATTGCAGCGTATGGGCTTTGACGCAAACTACGGTATCGATGTCCACTTTTTTCACAGAGCAACAAAGGATGGAAAAGAAATAGGCTATTTGGAACCTGCCGAATATCAGGTAAACCTGCTTGCAAGAATGAACAAACAAGATCAGAACTCGTTTCTGAGCCAAACGTTAAGAGATTTGGAACTCGTCTCACAGCTGGCTGCTGACATGGTGAGCTATTGGAAAACCGGTGATGCGGAAAGTTTACATGCCCTTTTATTCAAGAGCTTCAAAGATTATCCCAATATCCATGCTCGACTCTTAATTCGGCGAAACAAGAAGTGGGTTTCAATAATCGAGAATTTGACGAGGGAAAGGAAAAATGTTCTCGTCGTTGTTGGCGTCGGGCATCTAGTCGGGCCTGACGGTCTTCTCGATCTTTTAAGAAAAAGGGGGTATAAGCTGAAACAGAAATAAGCCAGTCGGACGAACGAGTAGGATCGTGTTAGAAAGAGCTCGTTCGCAATAATTGATGATAGGACCTGTTATAAGGGCACGAGGGAACGGCCAAGAGGTAAGGTCTTTTTTTGAAAGGAAGCTGTTTTTGCCATTCCCTGTTTCTCAATAAACCGTAGGACTACTCCCCGGCGATGAATTGCTCCCAATTCAAGGGTGACCACCTCAACGACGGGACCGCTGGAGCCGGAGGCACTGGGGGTTCTGGTCGTACTGGGGCAACCGCGGGAACTGGTGGGACTGGTTTCTCAGATTGAACCGGCAACAATGGACCGCCTCTTGCACCGGACATGAATCCGACAACGTCTCCACGGTGATCCCGGAACAGTCCCTTGTCGAGCACGCCGAGATGCCTGCCGCTGTAACTCACAACGTTCCCGGTGCTCAGAAACGCTACAGCGTGGCCACGCACATCATGGATGTCGTCCTCCCTCTTCCACGCAACAACTGCTCCCGCGGAATCGTGGATTGGCTCCATCCCTTTTTCCTCCTTGCCTCCCAAACGGCTTGGATAAACTGCTGATATGAGGCGCCAGCGAAATAGCTATCAGGTTCATCCCCTTGTCAGGACCCGCACAACCAGATGCTCATCTCAATAGTAATATCTCCTCTTTCCTCACATCGACGACCACAGTTCGGGCAGCCATGTCTCCTACGCGTTGCCAGTTCTCGGTCAATGCAACAAGCAGAATGCCAATCATGAAATTGAAAAAGCCGTCGATGAATTTGAGAAGATTTCTTACGAGTGCTCTCCCAAACCCACAGGGGTGCAGTTCTGTTCCCAGAACTCTGATCCCAACAACCCATTTCCCGGGGGTAACCCCCCATTTCCCCTCGAGAAAACTGAAAACAAAAAGACAAACAATCGCCCAGAGCAGTGTACCTGCTATCAGTCCAAACACTGCCAGGAAATGGAAGGGGGCAGAGCGGACTATCTTCTCTATGTCAAAGATGGGATGGAGAAGAAGAACCCCTGCTATGCCAGGTGCACCGAGAACGAAGAAATCTCCAATCTGAGCCAGTGCCCTTCGTGTGAGTGAAGCAAATGGCATCGAAACGGATCCAGCTTTGTGCTCACAAATCCTGTGCCTCATCATGAATCCTGAGAGTATGACAGCGAGGATCAGTGGCAAGATAAGTGTAGGCACGTAAAAACCTGCCATCATAACCATGAAACCACGCGGAAATGGGAAACCACTGCCGTGACGAATTTCTTTGATAACCCGTGGTCCGTCAACCTGCACCAGACGAAGCGATCCGGGGAATGACTGCAGCAACATCGCGAACCTATCGGATTGCCCAAGTGGAAATACTCCCATTTCGCTCGTTATGCCAGCGTCATACGCGAAGAATGGTCTCCAACTTCCCCCCGTCAGCCTAAAACCGATGATTTTCCAAGTACCCTCCCGTGTTCCGTGATGAAAGACTGCCGGTTCCCCGTCAAGCAGAACAGCAAACCAATCACTTCCAACTTCCGCAACAGGCTGCCACACATCCCTCTCGTCGATATCTGCGGTAGGGATCCCCTCTCGGTAATAGAGCGTGTTTCCAAACTTGAGAAATAGGTGCAGCTTTCCCTCGCCCGACAGCACCTTCAAATTGCACCGGATCCGACCCCGCATTTCCTCAAAATTCAATGGTAAACGAAGCTTCTTCTTCCATGTGTCTCCAACGAACACCATTAATGCGAAACCAGTCGGCCGTTTCTCTACCACTGCTGGATAGCCTTCATACAAAAACGGTTGTGAAATATCTCCCAGTGTTTTCTCTTTCGATACAACGGTGATCTCTCTGTTCTGATAGAATCCTATGGCTGAGGACGAGATTATCCATAGCCTGTCGCTTCCCGCAAGCAGCCAGGAGTTCCCTATAGACAACGGACCAACACTCTCCGGGCTTTCCTCGCCGTCAAGATTCAGTTTTTTGAGCCTTGTTCGACCATGCGGAGACGGTCTCGTGGAGAAGGATCTTTCCACATACCAGATAGTATTGTTCCAGAACGCCCCGCGTTCTGGCTCAGCCGCTTTCATCCAGGAATCCTGGAAAAACATCATGCCTGGCATGATGGCAAACATGAGCATCGGGGGAAGAATGAACTGCATTACGAAAAATGCGGCTCCCAGGATCCCCGCGGTGAGCGTGAACTTCCGCTTGTGCTCCTCCGACAAATAACCCCTTGGTACCTGTCTATCACCTGAAGGTATACTATTCATCTTTCTTGAACGCCCCTTCTGCGGTCCGTTTGAAATCTCACTGCACGAACCTTAGACTATGCTGCCTATATAAAGGTTTTTGTGAGTTAGGAACAAAACAGTGTATTATAATCCTGTACACCCGGCACGATAACCGTGGAGCGGGTTAAGAAACCCAAGAAATTACAACTAGTGATGAACAAACACAAGTTTGTCAGGCTCTGACGGTAATGTCAAGTATGGAGGGTTAGTGGCCAGGCTCAATCATGGCAGGTAATTGCGCGTCAAGGATATCGATTTTGAACGGAGAAGGTGGAATAGTCAGCCCAAGATCTAATCAAGGAAAAACTCGGTCCTATCTCTCACGCGGTGGTTTGCCTATTCGCCCCTGCTACCTGTTAGCAACGCCTCTAGGTCGTCCAATGTTCCGCGCCAGGGACCAATTTGCTCCTGCTTCAGTGTGGTGACGGCTGCGGCGAAGCGACAGGCCTCCTCAGCGGGTGCGCTCAGCCGTTTACCAACGTAGGTGGTAAAGCATGTGTCTCCCCGCCCAGTGCGCCCCTCGAGGGAGCGAGGGGTAAAGGGTGCTTCGTAAATCTGTCCATCAGCGTAGACGGTCACGCCCGACGTTTGGGTAAGGACGATTTCGCGGGGACCGTAGGCAGCCAGTTGACGGGCAGCGGAATGTAAATCGGCTTCGCCCGTGAGAAATTCCGCCTCGAAACGGTCTACCTTAAGGTAAGCTACGTGTGCCAAATCCTCGGCCATGTTGGACCACTGGCGATAGACAAGGCTATCTTCTTCACGGAAGCGGATGAACCCTTGCGCGTCCAGAGCAAGAGGACCACGTGCCGCCAACCATCGAATCAGTGGTGGTTCTACCTCGCCACTCATGATGCCCGAGACCATGTATACCTGGGCTGACAGTTCTGGGATGTCCTCCCGTCGGATGGGGCCGGCAAAGCCCAGCGGCTTGTAAGTTCGCCGCTCCATGTCTGCCGAATCGTAGAAGTTCTCGATGCCTGTGGTCTCCGGCGCGGGTGTAGCGAATACTTGTACGCCTTCTTGCTTCAACTCGTCCAGCAGGGGAAAATCGTCATGGTGCAGCCGGGTGACGAGGGCCACCCGGACGCCGAAGTGTCGCAGGGCAACGCTGCCGTAGTAGGCCGCGGCGCCACAGGCAATTTTGCCTGCGCCATCCACCACCAACCTGTCTTTGGCAAAGTGACCGATTATCATGATATCAACGTCGTACATTGCGTTTTACCTCTCTCTATCCGCCCCTTCATTGATTGGGAACATACTCTTCATAAACATACGGTGTGCCCGACCTATTGCCAAAAACCCGCTCAATAATGGTACGAACCTTTTTCCATGACAGGCCTCCGTATCACGCACCAATCCGTGGAACCGTGATGGTTCGGATACATATCTCATTTGCCTGGCGCCGCATATTGTTTAGCGCTGTCTCAATCGCTTCATAGCTCGCCCTGCATCGCCAGTACCGTTCTTGAGTCCCTAAATTGAATACTGGTGGTTGACCAACGGCACGCCAGAAGAACGAAACACCCAGATTGAAGCGACGGGGGATAGCCTTACATCGCCGCCGATACTTCTCATACATCTCGGCATAGCGTTCCCTGAAACCCTTTGCAATGCCGGTCCCCATGGATCCCTGCACATTGCAGACATGCCCGAAGGCTTCTGTCTCAACGCGATTTACGAACAGATCACCCGAAAGGAACTCTATGGCCACGAACTCGTTCCCCTTCAGCGGTAGTCAACAGAGCTTTCTTCGGTTTCTCCCGAAGGTTCTTGGCTGTTTGAATATTTAACAATTGCTCAATGGGTTGTTACCCTCTCACCCAGGGTCTGGAGAAATTCCATGACCCTGCTATTGAATTCATCGGGCTTTTCGATCATGACCATGTGGCCCGCACCGTCGATGATTTCCAACTTGGCGCCTTCAATCTTCTCAGCCAAAAAGTGAGCGTACTTGGGAGGGGTCAACAAATCATCACCGCCACAAACCACCATGGTGGGAATCCGGATAGTTGCCACTCGGTCCATGATATCGAATCGGTTGCAAGCAGCAAGATCGCCGCATAGAACAGTTGCACTCGTCTCGAGCATGGCTTGAACGCCTTTTTGAATCAGATCTACGGAAGTCTTCTTGGAAAACGCATAATCGCAAATCAATCTTATGGTTTCTTCAAATCTCTCCTGAACGCCCTCCAGAATCTCGGGCAAAACCCTCAGCCGCGCGCCCGTCCCTACCAGGACTAAGGCCTCCACGTACTGAGGATAGAGGAGGGTGAATTCCTGGACGATCGCCCCTCCCAGGGAATGGCCGAAGAGACAGAATACATCTCCAGGTAACGCTCGGAGCAGATGGAGGAGATGTTTTGCGTAGGCCCCGACAGAGTCTTCTCCCTCACTGCCCGCCCCTCCGTGGCCGGGGAGATCTACTACGACGACATTATAGAATTGTTCGAAAAATTGCCTTTGGTAGTTCCAATGGAGACGGCTCCCCCCGGAACCATGAACCAAAACCAGTGTCTTAAGCCCCTCCCGTATGCCCCCCCTGCCGGTTACGTAACTGATCTGCTTACCATTACTCTGTACGATGGGCATGATTCCCTTCTCGAACATCAAAATACGTTAGGGTTGAAGAATGATCAATGATTTCATATGGTTCTCTTTTATATGTCAAGGGCTAATCCATTTTTCCTGGCCTGATATTTCTTGATGACTGTGCTCAACCTTCTGACACCCTCAATAATCTCATCCTTCGTCGGATAGGAAAAGTTTATCCTCATCGTGTTATGCTTAAGATAACCCTTAGGATAACAAGCCTCACCAGGAACAAATGCGACCTTTTCCTCGATGGCCATGTAGAAAAGCTCTAAAGTATTTATATGCACTGGTACTGTTATCCAGAGGAAAAGCCCTCCTTCTGGTTTTGTCCACTCCACACCCATATCTACAGGGAAATTCTCTTCCATGGCTTCAAGAAAGAAACTCAGCTTTTCGCTATAGTAATCTCTGATCCTCTTGAAGTGGGCATCGAGATCGTATTCCCGCAAGAAGGCAGTGCAGATATCCTGGTTGAGCTTGGGAGTACAGAGGATATTCGCTCCCTTTATGAAGGAGAACTTATCAATGACCTCCGGAGGAGCTATGTTAAATCCGACTCTGACACCAGGGCAGAATATTTTAGAAAAAGTAAAAATACCGATCACATTGCCTTGGTTTTCATCGAGGGAATAGATGGAAGGAATGTGTTCACCCCTGTACCTCAACTCTCTATAAGGGCTATCCTCTACTATAGGAATGCCAAACTTCTTACTCAACGATAGAAGAGTAAGTCTCTTCTCAAGACTTGTGGTTATTCCCGAAGGGTTCTGGAAATCCGGAACCACATAGATGAATTTAGGTTTCTTTCCCCCAACTATAAGGTCTTCTATCCCCCCTTCGAATCCCTTAACATCAGAGCCATCTTTTTCTATATCCTTGGCTACATATTCAGCATCTTCCATCTCAAAGGAGGCTAAAGCACCCCCAAAGGTAGGAAGATCCGCGATGATTATGTCTTTGGGTTCAAGGAATAATCTTCCTACCATATCTATCCCTTGTTGCCCGGAAGTGGTTATCATTATATTTTCAGGCTCGATATAGATATTATCTCTTTTGAGATAATCTATAATGGCCTCCATCAGTTCTCCTTCCCCCGGAATGGGAGTATATTGGAGAACACGATCCGAATATTCTCTCAAGGATTTCTCCGCGGCGTTCCGGACGAACCCTACAGGAAAGACATCGCTGCTGGGTAATCCGCCTGCAAAAGAGATTATCGCGGGGTCTTTCAGATACTTAAACAGTTTTCCAATTTTGTATCCCTCGAACTCCCCCATGATTTTAGTGAATAATGACTTCATGTTTGCCTTCACTTCCCCTCGATGGCCAATGGAATCTCTCCCTCGATCATTAATCATTAAACCCTGCTGGGCGCGGAAGTATGGGGAGGTATCCTTCTGAGTGTTGCAGGGTTGATAAGAATCTTATACGAGAGTATCAAGCCCGCCATCGTCATGGCCGTGGGACTTCAGTTCTTCCCCCTCTTCCCTTAGAGGTTCTATCTGACTCCCTGCCTGCTCCACGCAGGTTGACTAATTTATTGAGCAGATCAAACCAGAATGGGGCCCCCAAGGATACAGCAATTGTCGTAAGCAGTAATCCCAAAATCTTATAGAACCAGCCTAGTGTGTCAATGGGCACCTCTCGAGGGTCTACATAGTCGGCGGATGACTTCAGCCAGCCAATGGGGAGCCCGAGATGCTCAAGCTCACCCCGAAGTTCGGTTATCCTTGCCAATGGGGTTTTTGAGTCAGCAGGAGGCGCCTTGGCGGTCTCCTCAGCGGCTGCAACGACAGCGGCACGAAGCGTGGAATCACTTGAGAGGCTAGTGGCAATCGTGATGGTGTCCGCATTTAATGCTCCACTCAATACCAAGGCCAACAATAATACAATCAACTGTGCTTTCCGCTTGTACCAACCGGAAACGCGATTCATCGTGTCATCAAACCAATTCTCAATATTCTCTCGCGCCTTCTTCAGGTCACCTGCGCCCTCATCGATCAGGACGAGAAGTGCTGTCTTTATTTTATCGTTCAGGACGTTACACTTGGCCACTGCGTGCCGCACTCCCTCGAAGTCCTTGGGACGGTCTTTAGGATCAGCGGGCGCGGCAATGTCCAACAAGGCAAGGGCAAAGGCGCGAGATGGAATATATGATGGTCCACCCCTTCTCTTCCGAAGTTTGTCGAACCACCCCTTTCGGTAAAAGCTCTTAAGTAATGGATGTTGGTAAACCTTCTCCACGAGTTCCGGGTCTTCAAGAAGATTGCGGATCCCGGCCTCAAGGTTCTTAGAGCGCATTGCAAAAATCCTTGCGATCCATTCACTCAGAGCGGAGCATATCACGGCCAACAGCAGATAGACAAAAGCAAGGCCGAGAAAGATTTCGAGTAGCGCGGAACCAAACATCGCAGCACCTCCTTTTTCCCCTTAATCGTCCCCAGCAAAATCTTGGAGGAGGGTGCAAGGGGTCATCTATCAGAGAGCATTAATCATGATTTTCCAACACGTTCTTTGAGTTGCCGGTCCGATTGCTCCGTTCGCTGACGACATTCGGTCGGTTTGTCAAAGGCTCACCTCAAATTCAGGCCGTTGATTACACATTCACGTGCTCAGCACCTTGGTCCTCGGCAAACTCATGGTGAACTGCTCTGACTCCAGCTTTCTCGGCCAACTGGACATGCCAACTCACAAGCTCTGCAATATCTTACACATGCCCGCGCCGATCCCTCCCCCGCCTCCTTTTCAATAATTCCTCTCCTTGCTTCATCCATATTCATTTGTCGCATGCAGAGATCCCTGTTGTAGGAACCTTGAGTAAAAGCTTTCTGAGGACAGGCTCCCCTACACGGCATATCACAGGAATTACAAGGCGAAAAATCTACCGGGCCTGTTGGTGTCAATTTCGCACCAAGGCACAAAGCCCTCAGCCGAATACAGGGACCGTATTCTGGAGTAACTAATAGGTTGTTCGCACCTATAACCCCCAATCCCGCTCGTGCTGCTGCATCCTTGAGGAAAATACCCCCCTTTTCAACGTGATATGGCAAAGGTTGAGCTTTGACGTTGAATCCCTCTCTTAAGCATTCCGTTAAGCGCCCCGCAACATTCATCAATGTGCGGTCTCCCGGGGATCCCCCGTATTTTCTATCCCACCAGTCAAGAGATGGTTCAGTTGTTGGATGAGCCAAGGCAATTACGAGTAACGAGTTGCCGTCCGCGGAAAATCGAGCATTCCCGTAAATCCGATGAGAGGGTGAATCGAGGACTGAGGTAATGTCTGCAAGTCCAGCCAATGACGCGCCGCACGTTTTGGCCTTTTCGATGATATGGATAGCAAACTCTGCTTGGGTATGGACACTCACTTGAAGGGATTTCCCCGGGGACGGTTAATTTGCTTTGCCTGGTTTCACCTTTCGTAAAACCTTCGTAGCCTCCATATCGACCCTGGAGGTAGTCGGGTCAATTACGACACCGTAATCCTCCTTCGCGCTTTTGACGGAAATGGTACCGTTTCTCACCTCCTTCTGGACCAGCTCAATGGGGCGTCTCTTGGGGTTGCCATATCCTCCCCCTCCGCCCGCCTCTTGATGATAGATGGTTCCCGCTGGAACGTCATCAACCAGATCTTTTGTGGTGGTCCGGTAAATCTTCCCGTCGGGGTATTGGAGTTCGATCTTATTCAAGGTCCCTGGCTTCCCCCCTTGTGCGCCAAGGGGAGGCTCCACATCTCCCTCGCCGAAGGTCACGAGCTTCACCCTCTCGCCTCCCAATTTGAACTTCGTGACCACGCCCAGGCCTCCCCTCCATTGCCCGGGACCCCCTGAATCGGGGAGATATTCGTGTTGCAAGATGAGGTGGGGGGTCTGAAGCTCGAACATCTCGTAGTCCTGGTCCAAAACGCCTCCTGAAGCATCGATCATCCCGATATGGTCGTAGCCGTCCGTGCCCTTGATGGCGCCGGACCCCCCTTTCAGTCCCATGAAACAGATGTCCACAAAGGGTTCTTTCTTTCGGGGGTCCATGCCCGTCGTGAGGCTGCACAGGAGTTCGTTCCACTCAGCCGTCACCCGGTCCGGGATAACGGGGCCCAACGCCCTCATAATGGCATCGGCATTGATGGGACAGAGGTGGTTCCCATAGGTAGTCGCAGCGGGGAAGGCCGCATTGAGGACCGTTCCCTCCGGGATGATGATGTTCACCGGTCTCACCATGCCGTCGTTATGGGGCATATCTGGGTTGACCATCTGGAGGAAAGTCAGAAGCGTCGCCGAAGCGCTGGAGGTGTATGTACCGTTCACGAACCCCTCGGTCTGGGGGTCGGTGTCGGAATAGTCGAAGGTAATATCATTATTCTCCACCGTGATCTTTACCCGGACGGTGTATTTGGACCCCGGATGTCTCCCATCGTAATAGCCAGATGCCTCCCCCAAATAGGCCCCGTTGGGAATGGTTCTGATTTCCGCCCTCATCATCCTCTCAGTGGAGTCGAAGAGGTATTCCTTATGGGTGTTGAAGACATCCAGCCCGTATTTTTCCACCATGGCCAGAATCCCCCGCTCTCCCACAACACAGCTTCCGATCTGGGCACGCATATCCTCCTCGACCATCTTCAATCGGATGTTCGCGAAAATCAAATCCCAGACGTCTCTCCTCAGCTTCCCCTTCTCATAAACCTTCACGGGGGGAATTCGCAGTGCCTCCTGCCAGACCTCCGTGGCCTGTGGATTATATCCACCCTGAACGGCTCCCCCAATATCGGCTTGATGTCCCTTGCACGCAGCCCATCCCACGAGTTGCTCATCGAAGAAGATGGGCTTGTAAACGGCCACGTCGTTGTTCTGGTTCCCCATGGAGAAGACATCGTTATGGAAGATAACATCCCCTGGATAAATCTCATCGCCGAAGTAGTGCACAATGTATTCGCACACGGGACCCAAGGAGAAGGCAAGAATGGGGAGGTTTTCCGTCTGCTCCAACATCTTTCCGTGGGCATCGTAGAGCCCGGTGACGAAGTCCTTGGCCTCACAGAGGATGGGGGACCGGGTGGTCATGGTGAGGGCGATGCTCATCTCCTCGGTAATGGACTTGAACCGGCGCAAAAGGATAGAAACAAGGATCTTATCGATACCGATCTTTCTCATGAAAGGATCCTCTCCCTCACCTGCTCCTCCCTCTCCTTGAGGAACAGCGTGTAGCTTCCGTATTTATCCACCAGGGTACTATATTCCGGGGTCACAAAGGTGGTGGTGTTGACCTGTTCGATGATAGCCGGCCCCTCAATTCGGTTGCCGTAGTGGAGCTTGAATCCATCGAAGACATCAGCATTGATAAAGCTCCCCTCCCTCGGAAGGAACACCCTCCTCTTCTTCTTGAAGGCCGGAGATGGGTCTTCCCCAGCGTAATCGTCCACCATGAACTCGGGTTTTTCGGTCTTGCCTATGCAGATTACCCGCATGTTAATCAACTCAATGGGGGTACCCTGCTCCTCCAGGGAATACCCGTAGAGCTTGTTATGTTGGGGGTGAAACTTCCCGCCCATGCTTTCAGTATCCCCCCTTTCTATTTCCTCCCATGTTACTTCAACGTTCACCTCGTGATACTGTTTTACATACCGCATATCCAGGGAATAGATATAGTCAACCCACTCCGGGGGGATATTCTCGAGCTTCAACAGCGAAAGTCCCTCGGCCTTCATGTGGTCGAAAAGGGATTTTATCTTCCTCGTATCCGCATCCTTAAGCAACGTGGGGTAGGTCCGCACAAAGCTATGTTTGAGATCGGACATGAGCATCCCCGCGGCGCAGAAGATGGACGATTCCCTGGGAGTGATCATGACCGGAATTTCCAGTTCAAGGCCAATCATACAGGCATGGTTTGGCCCAGCTCCACCAGCCACCACCAGGGGAAAATCTCTCGGATCCTGACCCTGTTTTACGGAAGCCTCCCTTATCGCTGCGGCCATGTTGACGTTGATGACATTGTACATCCCCAACGCGGCCTCATAGAGATCTAATTTGAGCTTGTCGGCGATATTCTCCCTTATGGCTTTCTCTGCCTTTGCCGGGTTTAAGGGCATTTTTCCTCCGGCAAAATAGTCCTTATCCAGGTATCCCAAGACTAGATCTGCATCGGTGCAAGTGGGCTCCTCCCCGCCGAGGTCATAACAGGCAGGGCCGGGTTTGGCCCCGGCACTTTTGGGCCCCATTCGAAGCAATCCTCCCTCGTCAACCCATCCAATGCTCCCTCCTCCTGCCCCAATGGTCACCACGTTGAGCATGGGAAGAGCCAGCCGAAGTCTGTTAATCTCACCCACGGTGGTTATGAAGGGGGTCCTATCTTTGATCAAGGCCGTATCAAAGCTCGTACCCCCCATGTCCATGGTAATACAGTCGTCATAACCTTGGATGGATGCATATGCAATACCGGCGACCGGCCCTCCCGCGGGCCCGGAGAGCAGAGTCACGGCGGCACTATCAATGGCCACCTCAGGGGAGACGACTCCTCCGTTGGACTGCATAATGAGGAGTACCCCTTTGTACTCCTCGACCTCCAGCTTCTTCAAAAGCGAATTGAGGTATCCCTTGAGAATAGGGCCTACATAGGAGTTTAGAACGGTGGTGCTTATGCGATCATAAAACCGAATGGAGGGAAGCAGGGTGTTGGAAACCGTTAAATAGGCCTCCGGAATCCTTTTGCGAATGATCTTGGCCGCAACCTCCTCATGGTCCTTGTTGGCGAAGGAGTTCATGAAGCAGATGGCAATTGCCTGAACGCCCTCCCTGAAAAAGAGATCCGCTGCATCGTGAACATCGCTCTCGTTGAGCGGAACGAGGACATCCCCCTCGTAAGCGAGCCGTTCATGGATGGGATATCTTAGGTATCGTTCAACCAGAGGATCCACGTTCCGATACCGGTTGTTGTACTGTTCTTCCCTGATCCCCCTCCTCATCTCCAGGGCATCTCTAACCCCTTGGGTCGTCAAAAGTCCCGTCTTTGCCCCACTATAGGTCAAGACGGCGTTGGTTGTAACCGTGGTTCCGTGGACGATGGCGGTTACATCCCTCAAAAACTCCTTCGTCGAAACCCTCCTCTCCCGGGCCATGTCCTGAATCCCTCCCATAGTGGCGATGGAGGGATCGTCGGGAGTCGAGAGCACCTTGTAAATCTCCGCGACCCCATCCTCGTTGGCCAGCAAGAAATCGGTAAATGTGCCCCCGACATCGATTCCAATCTTATATTTCATAGAGGGCCGCTCCAGTCTTCCGGGGAGCCTTGATGGACCTCATGGGGCGCCCAGTATGGTGAGAGAGGTGATGGCGCAGGGGCCACCTATGTTATGGGCAAGACCTAATTTGGCGTTTTTCACCTGTCTTTCCCCCGCCTTGCCCTGCAGATGTCTGGTGATCTCATAGATCATCCTGATGCCCGATGCCCCAACGGGATGACCGCAGCTTTCAAGTCCCCCGCTGATGTTTACCGGCAGATCTCCTTCGGCCGTCGACCTGCCTTCCGCGATGAAATACTTTCCCTGACCCTCCTTGCAGAACGCCAGATCTTCGTAGACGATCAATTCAACGGGGGCGAAGCAGTCATGGACCTCTGCCAGGTCGATCTCGTTCACCGGATCCGTAACTCCAGCCATCTCATAAGCCCTTTGGGCCGCCAGTTTGGTGGAGGGGAAGTGGGAGAATTCATAGCGTGGGTCGAAAAAGGGGAGATCCCACCCGGTGTTCACAATGAGCTCCTGGGCCTTGACCAAAACGTAATCCTTGTTGAACCTCTTGGCGTCCTCGGCCCTCACCAGCACTGCAGCGGAAGCTCCATCGGTGGTGGGACAGGAGCACAGGAGATTGATGGGGTAGGCGACCATAGGGGAGTTCAAGATAGTCTCCATAGGGATTTCCTGTCGATACTGGGCGATGGGGTTCCTGATCCCATGCTTGTGATTCTTATGGGAGACCATACAGAAATGTTCAAGCTTTGTGCCGTATTTCACCATGTGCCGGGTAGCGTAGACGGCAAATTGCCCCGCAGCCGTCTCCCCCTTTTGGAGGAACTGGTGTTGACCAACCACCATCATTTTAACCAGGCTTTTCTGGGGTGGACGATCCCTCTGCTTCTCAGCCCCCACCGCCAAAACGATGTCATGCACCCCAGAAAGCAAACCCAAACATGCCTCCCTGAAGGCGTTACCCCCTGAAGCGCAGAAATTGGAAACCCGAGTGATGGGAATGTCGAAGAGTCCAACCGGCTCAGCGAGATCCATGCCCGATCGGCCCTTCATGGCGCTTCCGTCCACGAATGCCGTGGAAAGCCATGCCGCATCGATATCCTCTTGCCCGACCCCAGCCTCCTCGAAAGCCTCAAAACAGGCCTCCGCCAGCATATCCCCGTAGCTCAGATCGAAATTCTCGGCAAATCGGGTACACCCTGCACCTACAATGGCTATTTTATCCTTGAAATCGGCGCCCATGATATCCCCAAGTAGACGGTAGTCGTGAGTCGGAGTAGATAGACCTCAAAGGCAAGATCCTCTTACGGACACGACTCACGTATAAACAGGCTTGCATTTCCAAAAGTAGTGCGGCAAATCGATGGCCTCGTGATACTTCCTTACGGTCATTTCAACCGGCATTCCAATCTTGACGATTCCCGGATCCGAACAATCGGTCATCTGGCAATAGATCCTCCCACCACCCTCCAGGTCAACTACGGCAAGGGTTGTCGGAGGTTCAGGAGAAGGGTAATACCATTCCTGGGTGAAGGTGAATACGACCCCCTTCCGAGCAAGCCTCACATTCTCAAACTGATCCTTCTTGCGACACGTGGGGCAGACTCGCAAAGCCAAAGTAGTAACATATCCGCAGTTCTTGCACTTTCCTCCCAAAAGCCGTGAAAATCGGTCCCTTTCCCTAAAGAGCGCAGATATTGACGAATAATAGTCCTGGAATTCGGCCTCAAAGATCTTCTTGAAGGCCAGGTATTTGGTATAACTCGATATCAATTCTTTTCGATCCAAGAGGACGTTAAAATCATCCTGCCCCCGCAATACCGGCAAGGCGTCGGTAGCCTCGAAGATGAGAGTATCGCAACCGTCACCATAGCTTGCCAGGAGAACTCTATCACCGGGTTTGATCTCGTGCAGGGCTGCCACGAGCATCACGAAGGGGTGGGCTGTCCCCAGAGATCCAATATGACCCAAGATAGGATCCTGCACCTGAGTCCTCTGGTCGAATCCAAACTTCCTCATGAGGGCCTTGTGGCTCCTCATATCCGGCGCATCCACCACGACTTTAGCGAAATCAGTGGCCTTGGACTGGCTTTTTCTCAGGATATTTCCTATGGATGCTTCCATGATGCGGGCGTACCCCATCACCTGGGGAAACCGCATATCATCGTATTTCATGTAGTGGTCATCGGCTCTTCGCCAGAAGTGGCTGAGCTCATCCGAGTAGCAGGAGTGGTGGAGGAGATTCAAGATGACATTCTCCCTCCCAACAGCCAGCACTGCCGCGCCATCCCCCCATGCGGCCTCATTTTGGCCTCCTGGTATTGCAAGCCGGCCGCAATCGGACGCTACAACGAGAATCGTATCACAGGAGCCTGCCTTCACCGTCTCCATCGCCATCAGAAGGGCACTCGTTCCTGCCCTTGGGGAATTGCCGATATCGAGGGTCCGGATTTCCGGCGACAGGTTGAGGATCATGGCCATCTCCGTTGAGGCTAATTTCTCCTTATAGGGAGAGGTAGTGGAGGCGAAATACAGGGCCTCCGCTTTCTCGATGCCATCTCCCGAAAGACAGTTATACACGGCGGAGAGGCCCATGGTGAGGCTATCTTCATCGAAGTAGCCAACAGCCTTCTCTCCTCGACCGCCCGGCCTCCCCCATGCCTCATTAACCATCCTTGCCGTCAGCCGATACCGCGGGAGATAGGTTCCGTAAGCCGTTATCCCAATCACCTTTCCTCACCTGCGGCCGTTTTACCGCACCCTGGGGGTATCCCCCAGGTACGAATCAAAAAATGGGTGGTTCCTTGAACTCCCCATACACCTCCTTGAATACCCGCGTCATTTCCCCCACGGTGGCATAAGCCCTAACCGATTCAAGGAGAAATGGCATTACATTCTCTCCTTTTCTAGCCGCTCGCTCCAGATTTCTCAGGGTGCTGGCGACCTTTCTCCCATCCCTCGTTCTCCGAACTTCATTGAGGGAGTTTACCTGCGCCTCTGCCGCAGCAGGCTTATATTCATGCAGCTGAACCTCCTCTTGGTCCTCTTCTTCCGTATAGATGTTGACACCTACCTTATGGATCTTTCCCTCTTGGAGGGCTTTTTCATAGAGGTAGGCTTGCTTTGCGACTTCCCTCTGAATAGAGCCCATCTCCACAGCATGTGCCATCCCCCCCATCTTCTCAACCTCTTCCATCTCCTCGGTTATCCTCTGCTCCATCTGGTTCGTAAGGGATTCAACATAGTAAGACCCTCCGAGGGGGTCCACCGTATCTCTCAGGCCCATCTCCTCCAGCAGGATTTGCATGGTTCGGAGGGAAATGATGGCAGCTTGAGGGGTTGGAATAGTATAGGCCTCATCATAGGAACAGAGGGCCATGGTTTGGGTTCCGCTCAGCGCCGAGATGAGGGCATAGTAAGCCCCCCTGACGATGTTATTCAAGGGCTGTTGCTTTGTCAGCCCTCCGCCGCCTCCTCCAAAGAGCCCTCTCAGCCACATGGATCGTGGATTCCGTGACTTATATCGTTCCTTGAGCAATTTGGCCCAAAGCCTCCTGGCGGCCCTGAACTTTGCTACCTGTTCGAAGATATTTCCGAAAATATCGAGGTTGAAGGAGATCCTGTGTGCAAATTCGTCGATGTCCATCCCCCTCTGGAGGACATGGTCGATATAGGTCATGGCGATCTCGAAGGCATAGGCGATCTCTTGCGCCGGGGTGCATCCGGATTCCCGGATATGGTAACCACAGACGCTCACGGGATTCGTCCTAGGCATGACCCTTGCGGAGTATTCAATGGTATCGCCAATGAGACGAATGGATGGCTCCACGGGAAAGATCCAATTTCCCCTGCCCACCATCTCCTTCAGGATGTCATTCTGAGGAGTAGCGCTGATTGTGTCCAAAGCAAATCCATACTTTTCCGCCGTAGCCTGATACATGGCGAGGATGATGCTGGCAACGGCATTAATGGTCAGACCGGTACCGATCTTGTCAAGGGGTATCTCGGCAAAGGCTTTTTCAAAATCCCGCAGCGTATCCACGGCCATGCCGACGCGCCCCACCTCTCCCTCGGCAAGGGGATCATCGGAATCCAAGCCCAGTTGGGTGGGGAGGTCGAAGGCAACGTTTAAGCCCGTCTGACCATGAACGATGAGTAACTTGAATCGCTCGTTGGTCTCAGAGGGGGTACCAAAGCCCGAATATTGGCGCATGGTCCAAGGACGTGTCCTGTACATACCGGGGTGAATCCCCCTGGTGAATGGATACCCCCCGGGATTACCCAGATTCCTGTCATAGTCGAAGTCCACAAGGTCCTCGGGCCCGTAGACCGGCTTCACCTTCACTCCCGACTGAAGGATGACTTCCTCTATTTCCCCCCTCTCATTCTTGATATAGGTTTCGCCGCCCATGGGAATGCTCCTCCCCGAATTGGCTCTCTGAAACTTCCACATTTATGGGTTGGGGGGGACTTTATTGGACGTTCTCACGAATAAACCGGATGGATTCCTCAAAGCTGGTGCCTCCGGGAAAGACCCCCTTGATTCCCATACCCTTTAACCTTTGGACATCCCTCTTGGGGATAACTCCCCCAACGAGGACCATGATATCCGCGAGGTTTTTTTCCCTCAGTCTCCTCATCAATCTCTCACAGAGCGGTATGTGGGCCCCGGAGAGAATGGAAAGGCCGATAACATCCACGCCCTCTTGGATAGCAGCTCTGATGATTTGATCTATGGTTTGGTGCAAGCCCGTATAGACCACTTCCATTCCGGCGTCCCTTAATGCCTGGGCAACTACCTTAGCTCCCCTGTCGTGCCCATCAAGCCCGGGTTTGGCCACCAGTACCCTTATCCTCCTGTCTTTCACGGAGCCTTCCCCATACCATACTTCATACTTGTCGAGTAGTCTGTTCCCGCCTCGAACGCGCCCCCACTATACGAGTAAGACCGATTGGCTGTCAAGGGAATTCTTTACGAGTCGGACACAGACCCCATAGGGGACCCCTCCCGGAGGAAGCTTATTGTAGGGTCCAGGGTCTAACTGGTACTGTTGACATGCCTGGTTCGTTATGATAGGCAGGATTGTAAAAAATGGATGGGCTTATGGAGGAATCACCATGGATATTCGAAAAATCGGCGTAGTGGGTGCAGGCGCAATGGGCAGCGGGATTGCCCAACTCGCGGCTCAAAGTGGATGTGATGTGCTCATGCAGGATGTAGCGGATGAGTTTGTAAAAAAGGGGCTGAACTCCATTGAGAAATTTCTGACAAAGGGCATAGAAAGGGGAAAGGTCACCGAGGAGCAGAAGAATGGGGTGTTAGGGAGAATTAGAGGGACGACCCGAATCGAGGAGTTGGGGGAGGCTGATTTCATCATTGAGGCGGTCTTCGAGGATTTGAAGATCAAACAGGACGTATTTGAGAAAATCGACGGTCTCGTTGCTCCTGAGGTCATTCTCTGCACAAATACCTCCTCTATCTCCATCACGGAGATAGCCGCTGTCACCAAACGCCCGGACAAAGTTGCCGGAATGCATTTCTTCAATCCGGCTCAGCTCATGAAGCTCGTAGAGGTTATCCGAGGCCACTATAGCTCCGATGAAACCATTGGGACCGTTATCGGTTTGGCGAAAAGGATGGGAAAGGAGCCCATTGAGGTTAAAAAGGACTCCCCGGGCTTTGTGGTCAACCGCATCCTGATGCCCCACTTCATCGAGGCCATTAGGATCGTAGAGGAGGGGATTGCTACCGTTGAGGATGTGGATAAAGCAGTCAAACTGGGGCTAAACTACCCCATGGGGCCCTTTGAACTGATGGATTTTACCGGCAACGATATCGGATACCATGTGATGGAATACCTCCACAACGAGCTGAACAAGGAATTGAAATTTTTCCCACCGAATCTGCTCAAGACCCTCGTCAGAGCTGGCCGCTTGGGAAGGAAAACGGGGGGCGGATGGTACGACTTATGAGGATGAAATAGCCCATCTCATGAGGGTGAAAATTTTCGCCTGAGGAATTGACCCGTATGGGATTGTTCGCAGGCCATCACGTCATCTATCCCCCCGGAGACTACTACCCTCCCTCCATTGTCTCCCCCCTCCGGTCCAAGATCAATAATATAGTCCGCATAGAAAATTAAATCCAGATTGTGTTCGATGACGACCATCGAGTGACCTTGATCCAACATCTTGTTGAAGGTCTTGAGTAACGAATCGATATCTGCCAGATGGAGTCCAGTTGTAGGCTCGTCGAATATAAAGAGGTTCTGGGATCCATGAGCACCGGCGATGTGATGTGCCAACTTTAGCCTCTGGGCCTCACCGCCGCTCAGGGTACTAGTAGGTTGTCCCAGGGTTAGGTATCCCAACCCCACATCGGAAAAAACCCGAAGTTTCGAGGTAATCCTCTCACTATCTTGGAAGAACTCGAGGGCCTCATCGAGGGTCGTATTGAGGATGTCATAAATGGTTTTACCCCGATAGCGAATTGTGAGGATATCAGGATGAAAACGCTTCCCCTGGCACTGTTCACATGTTACGGCAACGTCCTCCAAGAATTGCATATCCAAGATTACCATTCCCGCTCCCTGGCAGCTTTCACACCTGCCCCCCGGGACGTTGAAGGAGAAATGCCCCGCTTTAAGTCCGGCCCTTTTAGCCTCCCTGGTATTGGCAAATAGGTTCCGGATTTCAGAAAAGGCTCCGATGTAGGTTGCGGAGTTCGACCGGAGGCTCTTCCCAAGGGAGGATTGGTCTACCATGATGATATCCTTAACTTGGTGGAGTCCCTCGATGGCGTCAAAGGCTCCCCTCTCGTATTTGCCATCATGGAGGCCCTTGCCTCCCGCGTATAGGATGTTATTGACCAGGGTCGTCTTGCCCGCACCCGAAACCCCCGTTACACAGACCATCACTGCAAGGGGAATCGTGACATCGATATTCTTCAGATTATTTTCCCTGGCGTTTCGGATATGGATGAAGTTCTTGGGTCTTCGAACCTTCGGTTTATTTGAGAGGCTTTTTGTCTGTCTCAAATAGTGGGCGGTTCTCGACTCCTCCTGCCTTAAGAGTTTTCGGTAATGCCCGTGAAAAATCAGTCTTCCCCCATCCCTTCCCGCTCCAGGGCCCAAGTCGAGGATTTCATCGGCTTCCTGGATGATATCCGAGTCGTGTTCCACGACGACGATTGTATTGCCCCCATCCCGCAGGCTCTTGAGGACCTCCAAGAGCCTTCGATTGTCCCGGGCATGAAGGCCGATGCTCGGTTCGTCAAGGACGTAGAGCGTATCCGTGAGTGCGCTCCCGAGGGCCCTGGCGAGGCTAATTCTCTGAAACTCGCCGCTGCTCAACGTGCGGGTCTGCCGGTGAAGGGTGATATAGCCTAATCCTACATGACAGAGGTATTGGATTCGATTCCGAATTTCCCTGAGTATTCTTTCCGCGACGTCCTCCTTCAATCTATCCATCTTCAACGTCGTGAAGAAACGGTGGAGGTCTTCAATGCTCATTTGACAGAGTTCCGCAATGTTCCTCCCGGCAATTCGGACATTTAGGGCTTCCTCCCTGAGGCGGGTCCCGTGGCATCGTTCACAGGTCGTGTAGGCCCGGTATTTGCTGAGAAATACCCTCACATGAACCTTATACCGTTTGGTCTCCAACCACTGGAAGAAATCCTCGATTTCAGAGAGAACCACATCCTGTTGTTCCAGGGATAACTGGTTGAAAGGCTTTCCCATGGGAATTCGATTTTTCCGACAGATATCCCACAAGTAGTCATAGATTTCATAGTACGCGGGTGAGTTCCAGGGAATAATAGGTCTCTCCTTAAGCGACTTCCCCTTGTCGGGGATAACCTTATCCAAATCAACACCGATGACCCTGCCGAACCCTTGACAGACAGGGCATGCCCCCAATGGGTTATTGAAGGAAAAGAGGAGCGGTTCTGGCTTGGGAAATTTCCTGTTGCACCGGTTGCAGACGAATGACTGGTTGAACCTGACCGCGAACCCCCGTTGCCCAACCACCTCAGCCACTCCCTTTCCCTGGACAAAGGTGTTTTGCAAGGCCTCGCTCAATCGCCCTTCATCTCCTTTCTTGACCTCAATACGATCAATCAGAAGGCGAATAGATCCCTTGGTCTTCACTTCATCGGGGGATATTGAGGTGATATCCCTCACCCCATCTTCATCCAAGATCCTGAAAAAGCCCGCCCTGGCCAATTGCCTCACTTCAGGTGTGGGGTCGAGGGGGTTTTGGATCTCCCGAGGGGAGACGATGTGAACCCGTTGACCCTCGAACTGGTCCATAATTCGCTGAACCGCCGTGGGGATGGTATCGGAAGAGATTGTTTCCCCACATTCGGAGCAGACCGTATCGCCTATCTTAGCAAAAAGGAGACGAAGGTAGTCGTACAGTTCGGAGGCCGTTCCGACCGTTGATCGGGCGTTTTTGACCGTATTCCGCTGTTCGATGGCAATTGCTGGCGGAACCCCAACCATGGCGTCCACATCGGGACGATCCATCCTCTCCAGAAATTGCCTGGCGTAAGTGGAGAGGGATTCGATATATCTCCTCTGCCCCTCGGCGAAGAGGGTATCAAAGGCCAGGCTGGACTTTCCCGACCCGGAGACTCCTGTGATTACCGTGATCTTCCCCCGAGGGATATCGCAATGAATGTCCCGTAAATTGTGGGACCGCGCCCCGACGACCCGAATAGATTTATCCACGGCGACCTTCTCCCTCCGTGAAGCCCTCAATGAACCCTGGGATGCATTCCTACTAAACACTGACTATTATACCACGGAATAACCTTTGGGCCGCTTCCTCCTCGATGTCCCAATCCGCTGACTTCAACCTGGGGGAATTCATTGACCCACCCCTCCTTTATTGGATTGTGGAGGAAACGCTGCGCTTACGGAGAGCTACGGGCGGAATTTATAGTTTGGCGGGAATATTCGTGACCCATAGAACCGATGCAAGGGATGTCGGACTGATCACTAGCAGGGGAAGAGAATGAGCTGTTTTTCTTCCTGAACCCGACCAGCTATGGCCTCTCGCACCCTTGCGGGCACGCAGATCTCCCCCCCTAGATCTGGGTTTTTGCACCTACAGATAAGCGCCGAAATTCCGTGTGCTTGAGCAATGATCTTCATCCTTCTATATCCGTTCTCCCTCACCCTCTTCGGGAGGAGCTTTGTCTTGGTGGACAATCCTACCGCAACCCAATGTTGACTCCGGAAGCAGCTTTCCAGAAGCTTCCGGTGAAGGAGCGGAAGCTCTGCCCTGAGCTGTCTTTGGATGGCCGGACGAAGGTGGAGGTAACTGAGGGAAACCCTTCGAATTCCCCTTTGATGCAAGGCCCCAAACAGGGCCTCCATCTCCACTCGGGTATCGGTGACAAAGGGAATGATGGGGTCAATTCGGACCTGTGTATCTATCTCCGCTGCACAGAGCCTCTCAATATTTTCGAGTTTCTCCCGGGGCGATGCAACACCAGGCTCGTAGGCCTTCCGATAGTCCTCCGAAAGCGAGGTTAATCCGATTTGAGCCTGGACATTGTCCCTGTAATCCTTGAAGAGCTCGACAAAACGTTGGGGAATGAATCCCTTGGTGAGAAAGGAGATGCCGATTCCCCTTTCCAAGAGGACCATCATGGTCTGGTACGCGACCTCAAGGATGTCTGGGTGAGGTTGGAAACAGTCGGTGGCGGTATTAAAAACTACCACGCCCGGGAGCCTTCGCCGTCTCTTGCTATCCAGTTCCCTTCGAAGTGACTTAGGAAGGTCGATGAAAAGGTGGACATCCCCCTTTGGCGGGGCGGTGGCATACCCTCGGGCATAGCAATAGGTGCAAAGAAGCCCACATCCCTGGGTGACGTTTATGGTATAAGTCCCCCGCAGACAGCCAAAGGTTCCGGGGTTGAGGACCCTGCTCTTTCTCTCCTTGTGGATAACGCGGAAGGGCATGGGATTACCGAACCTCTCGCCTGGCTCTATGGATCGCAGCGAGGGCGAGGATATGCAGGGAATCAAAAAAGGGGATCTCAATATCGCTCTGTTGCATAACCAAGGGTACCTCCGTGCACCCCCCGATGATCCCCTGGGCACCTTTTTCGATCAATGCTTTCGTGACTTTCAGGATCTTTCCCCTATTTTCCGGGGAAATAAACCCCGCTTTGATCCCCGACTCCCCATAAATGGAAGACATGACCAAGTCCTCCTGCTCCACGGACGAGGGTATTACAACTTCAACCCCTATCTTCCCTAATCGATCCTGAAAAAGGCCAGCCCTTATGGTTCCCGTAGTCGCGATGAGGCCTGTTCGTTTGAGACCTGGAGAGCGCCTTTCTATTTCCCCCGCCACCTCGTCGATGACGGATATCACCGGTATAGCAATCCGCTCGCTCAATTCCTGGATGAAATAGTGGGCTGATACACAGGGGATTACGATAAAATCGGCCCCTGCTCTCTCCAAGTTCTTTGCGGCCTCGATCATCATCGGGATGGGATTTTCGCCGGAACCCAGTATAGCGGGAGTGCGGTCAGGGATCTTGGGGTTATTATCAATAATAACCCTGAGATGGTCCTGGTCTCTCTCCGCCTCCGTATTCTTGATGATCTTGTGGAAAAGGTCGGCCGTTGCTTCCGGGCCCATGCCGCCTAAAATGCCAATGACCCCTTCCTCCATCGATATCTCCCCTTGTCTCCTTCGGCTTACGTGCTACCCTGAAAATATATGAAATCGCGGTTTATTTCAACTATCTTGCCGCCGATCTTCGGACCGGCCCCTAGACTCCTAGAAAATAATTTCCTCTGGAATTCCCGAATGTTACTGTGCTGATTCCCCAATGAAATAGAGTTGACAAATCCCTGCTCATGTCCTATAGTGGAGCGGAATCTGAAGAAAGGGGGTGATAATATCCACATGGAGGGGCACCGATGGTCACGATCATAATAATCAAAGGGGGGTGATCTTATGAAAAAATCTTTTATCCTTGCATTTTGCGTCATCTTCGCCATGACGCTCCTCGGCAGTGCGGTGTTGGCCGATGAGACCATGGACCGCATCCGGAAAACGGGGAAGCTCCGGGTGGGGTGGAGGGAGGGTTCGATACCCTTCGCATTCATGGATCCCAAGGTCGGGAAACAGGTTGGATTTTCCGTCGATATGACGTACCTTCTCGTCGACAGGCTCTCCGAACACTTCGGCAAGAAAATAGCGATCCAACCGTTTACCGTAACCCCGAAAACCCGTATCCCCATGGTGGCCAATGCGACGGTCGATGTGGAGATGGGTTCCACCACCTATACGCAAAAGCGTGAAGAAGTGGTTGATTTTAGCTACATCTTCTTTTTCTCGGAGACGACCTTCCTCGTTCCCAAGGATAGCGATATCAAGACGATTAAGGATCTAAGCGGAAAAAGGCTCGGGGGGGCCCGAGGGACTACCAACTTGAAGGCTATTGAAGACCAGGTTGCAGCGGGGAGATACACACCCAATGCTATCGTTGTCGTGGAAACCCATCCTGAAGGATTCCTCGCCTTGAAGGGCAAGAAGGTCGATGCCTACTCAACGGATCGGAGCCTCCTGGAAGGCCTGAGGATGAAGGCCCCGAACCCTGAAAACTGGAAAACCGTGGACTTCGCCATCGCCTATGAACCCTACGGTTACATGATGAGGGAGGGCAATTCTGATATTAGGGACTTCGTCAACAATACCATTGTATGGTCGATCAAAACGGGCAAGTTCTTCGATTTCTACGAGAAGTGGATGGGGCCCAAGGGGGTTGTTCCGATTCCGATGTCCAAGGCCTACAGAGATTACCTAACGTTGATCTGCTATCCACAGGCCAAGGATTGGTGGAAGAAAAAGTAACCTAGAAGAGGGGGGCTAACCCCCTCTTCCCCTTTTTCTCGGAAGATTATGCTGGGTTTAGCCTATGAATTCGACTGGGGGGTCCTGTGGAGAGACCCATACGGGATGTATCTGCTCCAGGGGATTTGGGTCACCATTAAACTGGGATTCATCGGTTGGGCCATTGCATTGTCCTTAGGGGTCCTTATTGGCACGATCCGAATCTCCCCCTGGAGATGGCTGAGGTTTATTGGAACCGCATACGTAGAAATATTCCGAAACATCCCCTTCATGGTCCAGCTCTTCTTCTGGTATTATGCCGGACCCATGCTCTTCGGAGAGTCCCTTCAGTACCGCATTAATGCCATCATAGGCCTCAACTACTACGTTGCCATCATTGCCCTGGGGATGTACACCGCATCCCGGGTGGCCGAGCATACCCGTGCTGGCTTCTCATCTATCTCTCGGGATCACTACCACGCCGCCCTCTCTACCGGTTTAACACATCCTCAGATGTACCGCCATGTAATCATTCCCTATGCCTTGCGGATTATGATTCCTCCATTAACCACGGAGTTCTTGACCATCTTTAAGAACTCATCCATCGCCATGACCATCGGCGTGGTGGAGACAACCTTTATGAGCTACAAGATCGATTCCGAGACCTTCCACGGCCTGGAATCGACCACAGGCGCTTGTCTTATTTATCTGGCCTTGGGTTTAGCCGTGGTCAGGTTGATGGGTATCTTGGAGTCGAGGCTCAAAATACCCGGTATGATCGGGAGGTAGGGATGTTTGATGCAGTGGTTAAGAACCTCCCATTTCTCATGGGTGGATTCTGGGTGACGGTCAAATTGATGTTCTTTGCCTTGGCCGGAGGAATCCCTTTGGGCATATTGGTGGGGTTGGGGCGAATCTCCCGCAAGAAGTGGGTTTATTACCCGGTTACCTTTTATGTGAATGTGATTCGGAACATCCCCCTCATCTTGGTGATCTTCTGGTTTTATTTCGTAATGCCCATCATTATCGGAAGCCCCTTAGATCCTTTTCCATCAGCGGTCATCTCCTTTATCATCTTCGAGGCAACATACTTCGGCGAGATTCTTCGTGCGGGCTATCAGTCAGTAAGTAAAGGGCAAATTGAAGCTGGGTATTCGACGGGGCTGACCTATGTTCAGACCACCCGCTGGATCCTCATCCCCATTGCCCTCCGGAGGATGCTCCCCAGCATGATTACCCAAAGCATCGTCACCTACCAGGACACCTGCTTGGCCTTCGTGATCGGGCTGCCTGAGTTTATCCGGAGAGCGAGGATCGTTGACACCATGGAAGTCAGGTCCATCCAGCTCTTCGGTTTTGTAGCCATCATATTCTTCATCACCTGCTATATCGGATCAGTGATTAGCCGACGATTTGAGGTGAAGGAGAAAGAAGGAGGATAGCCATTGATCCAGATCAAGGGCGTAAGCAAATGGTTCGGCGACTTTCAAGTCCTCAAAGACATAACCGAGGAGATCAAGCAGGGGCAAACCGTGGTTGTGTGTGGCCCAAGCGGCTCGGGCAAGAGCACCCTTCTTCGATGTATCAATGGCCTGGAACCCTTTCAGCAAGGGGAAATCATCGTGGATGGTGTCTCCGTCAGCGATCCGGCGACCAACCTCTATAAACTTCGCACGGAGATCGGTATGGTCTTCCAGCGCTTTGAACTCTATCCTCATATGACCGCGATTCAGAACATTACGTTAGCTCCGATGAAGGCCCGAAGTAAGCCGAGAAAAGAGGCCGAAGCCAAGGCCATGGAACTACTCCAGAGGGTCGGGATTCCGGATAAAGCCCGTGAATATCCTGCCAACCTCTCGGGCGGTCAACAACAGCGGGTTGCCATTGCACGATCTCTGGCCATGGAACCAAAGATCATGATGTTCGACGAACCCACTTCGGCCCTGGACCCGGAGATGATCAAGGAAGTGCTTGACGTGATGATCGCCCTTTCCAAGGGTGGGATGACCATGATCGTAGTCACCCATGAGATGGGATTTGCCCGGGAAGTGTCCGACGAGATCATCTTCATGGATGAGGGAATGATCATTGAACGGGGAACTGATATCAGTTTCTTCCAAAAACCCAAGAACCCCAGGACAAAGGAATTTTTGGACAAGATCCTCATCTAGAGAGAGGAAGCCTCGAATTTTCCAGTACATGAACTTTCAGGACAGCGGAGTGATTCGGAATTTCAGGTAGCCGGGTCAGGGGAGGGATATGACACGAGCACTCGGGGCGGTTCACCGCGGGACTTCAGTTGATTAGTTCCTCAAATCCAATTTTAGCTCACCGAGATCTTCCCAGGTAAATCCCTCCCAACGACAGGGGAGTATCGAATTATTATGGAAAAGGGGTTCCCCCCTCAAATCGAATTCTGAAACCCTCGAGGCGGATTCCCACAGCGGGGTTTGGGGAATGGGGGAATATTCGGCCAATTTGGGGGTAGCCCCACATGCCCGGACAAACCGTATGCTCTCCTCAACCTCTGATGCCCTTTGTCCTGGGAGGCCTGCGAGGACATATACCCCTATATCCTCCCTCGAAAATCCAACCTCCCTCAGATACGTAATGGCGCTTTCCATCTCTCCGTTCGTTATCTTATCCCCAATTCGCTTTTGCCTGGTCGTATTGCTCGTCTCCAAACCAAGCCGAACCGTTTTGAACCCCACCTGGTACATCAAGCTCGCAATTTCATCGGACAGCTCCCTACCATGGATACCATTGGGTGTGTGGAAGCGGCACTGGATGCCCCTCCGTAAGAGTTCTTTCGCCATGGGAATAAAATGCCTTTCCGAATCAACCAACAATGCATCATCGTAAAAGGCGATATCCTGGATATCTAATGTGTTCGTCCAGAACTCGATTTCATCTACCACCCTTTTGGGATCGCGGTGACTGAACCCGCGGTTAATCTTCCAAGATGCACAATAGTCGCATCTGTAAGGGCATCCCTGGGACGTTAATATGCAGCCATAATCGAGAACTGGATAGAGATCAACGGCCGGATAGGGGAGGCCATCAAGATGTGGGCCTCGGGGAATTCCCCGCGATGGAACCCCCAAGAGCTCCTCCACAATGGTCAATATCTCACCAAGCCCCACTCCCGGCAAAACATAATCTGCCTTTGAGTATTTGCGGGCATGCTCGGAACAGAGGGTCGCGTAGATACCCCCCAGCACCACGAGGGCCCTTGGAAATCGCTCCTTGACAAGGCGAACCACATGGAACGGGCCCGGATACCAATACGTCATTATGGATGTGACCAAGACAATCCTGGGCTCGCTCATGGATTCTAATCGCTCTCTAAATGTTTCCTCGGAGATTCCGTACCGGCTATAGTTCCTTGGTATACCGGCAAGCGCGGGGGGGGGATCGACATACTCCTTGAAGAAATGGCCCTGGTGGTATTGCTTCCGTTTGGGGAGGTCTCTTTCCTCGACCATCGTGAAATGGTGGATATCCAAACAGTCGATATAATCGATCTCATGCCCCCTATTCTTCAGCACTGCCGCGATATAGAGAAGTCCCAGAGGCTTTGCCCAAAGGTCAAAGGCGGCAAAGTCGTAAATCCAGGGGTTGATGAGCAGGATGGATGCATTCTGTTTCACGTGAAACATTTCATTTCCCGATACAAAACTGGCTAAATATACGCTCCAACACCTCTTCCGTGGTTGTCGCCCCCCCTATCTCACCCAGATGATCGAGGCACGATCTCAATTCCAAGGCTACAAATTCAAGGGATACCCTTCCTTCCATCCCTTCCCTTGCCCTTCGAAGGCATTCGAGCGATCCCTCGAGCGCCTTCTTGTGTCGGGCATCAACGACGACTACTTCCCCCGTATCGGGTCCAATCCCATCCCTTGTCAATGTCGAGTAAAGACACTTCTTCAATTTGCCGATGCCCCGGTTCTTGAGGGCGGAGATTTCCACTACTCTTGTATCCGGAAAGGCCCCTTGAATCCGCTCCATGGAAATTTTGATGGGAAGATCCCTCTTGTTTAGCGCGACAACCTTCTTCTTCTCCCTGACTTCATCGATGATCTCCCAATCGTGCGCATCCAGCTTTCTGCTCCCATCAACCACCAATATCACCATGTCTGACTCGGCAACCTTGCCCTTGGCCAATCTCACCCCTTCTCTCTCAATAGGATCGGATGCCCGCCTCATCCCAGCCGTATCCACGAGCCGAATGGGAATCTCATGAATATTTATGACCTCTTCAATTACATCTCGCGTAGTTCCCGGTATGGGGGTAACAATAGCCCTGTTCTCCTTAAGGAGGACGTTCAAGAGGCTGGATTTCCCCACATTGGTCTTTCCCGCGATGCTTACCGATACACCATCCCTGTAGATCCTTCCCTCCTCATACGACTCGATGAGCCCCTCCACCCTCCTCTGGCTCTCCCCAAGATCTATCCGCATCACACCCTCATCTACTTCGATCTCCTCATCTGGGAAATCAATCAAAGCCTCAACGAGGGCCAAGCTCCTAACCACTCTTGCCCTCAGCCCTTCAACCTCATGGGAAAGATCTCCCCTCAGCTGTTGATTGGCCATCTTGAGGCTTTTCGCCGTCTTTGCCCTTATCACGTCAATCACGGCCTCGGCTTGGGAAAGATCGATTCTCCCATTCAAGAAAGCCCGCTTGGTAAACTCCCCAGGTTGCGCTAGCCGGACCCCCTCTCCCAAGACGACCTCCAAAACCCGCTTCAACACCAAATATCCACCGTGGCAGTTAATTTCCAAAACGTCTTCCCTGGTATAGGTTTTCGGTTCCCTCATCAGGGTAAGGAGCACCTCATCCAGGGGTTTTCCACTATCCGGATCGATAATCTCTCCGTAATAGAGATGGTGGGATTTTAGGCGAGCAGTCCTCTTTTTGTGGCGAAATAACCTCGTGGCCACTTTCTCTGCCAAGGGACCACTGATTCGAACGATACCTATTCCGGATTCACCGTGTGGTGTTGCAATAGCCGCAATAGTATCCCTTTCGCCACTAAGGAGCATCATATGAGACGGGAACACTGTGGGGAATTCTCTTAGCCCTTGCCCCCCTTCGATCTGGGTGCAATTACGAGTTTCTTGTAAAACCCCTCCCCTATGCTTTCCGTTCGAACATCCTCATCTCCGCTCAACGTGGTGTGGATAACCCTTCGATCCTGGGGATTCAGGGGCCCTATGGTTACGGCCCTATTCATTTTCTTAACCTTTTCCCTCATGCGAAGCGTCATGTTCTTAAGCGCCTCAACCCTTCTGCCCCGGTAATTCTCCGTATCCAAAGTAACCTTTTCTTTCAACTCCCTGTATTTATTTGCTGCAATTTTGTTCACGATGTATTGAAGGGCATCAAGGGTCTGGCCATGTTTCCCAATGATGAGGCCACTTCCATCGCCCTTAATTTCGAGGAAAACCCTCCCCTCCCTTCTCTGTCCTTCTACGTGAGCTTTGATCCCCATCAATTCTAAAATCTCGCTAAGGGTTGCTCTCAACCACGTCACCCTCTCCCCTGTTTGGTCCTCCTCCTGCTCGGGGATAGACTCCTCCCAATACCCTTCTTCCTCAAAACTAAAGGGCTTTTGAGAGCTATTGAAAGCCCCTTCGCTTCCACCCTCTCCATGAAACTCGTCTTCCCTACCCTCTTCCTTTTCCAGATCTTTGTCGTTCTTTTCCATTGCTTGCTCTCTTATTTCCGCACCTTGTTGATGAGATACTGTTGACCTATCGTTAACACATTCGTCACCAGCCAATAGATAACCAGCCCTGAGGGGAAACTCAAAAAGAGAAAGGTAAAGATGATGGGCATTAACATCATCATCTTCGCCTGTCTCGGATCTCCCACTGTCGGGGTCATCTTCTGCTGCCATAACATTGATGCACCCATCAAAAGGGGTGATATATAAATGGGATCCCGGTACGATAAATCCCTAATCCACAAAATAAAGGGGGCGTGTCTCAATTCAATGGAGCCCATGAGAGCCCAATAGAGGGCGAAGAAAATCGGCATCTGAAACAACATTGGAAGGCATCCGCCCAATGGGTTGACCTTCCTCCTTTTGTAGAGGTCCATCATCTCCCTATTGAGGCGGGCTTTGTCATCCTTGTACTTCTCCCGCAGCATCGCCATTTCCGGCTGTACCTTCTGCATCTCCTTCATCGATTTATAGCTCTTTTTCGTCAAGGGCCAAAATACGATCTTCAACAAAATGGAGATAATGATAATGTCTACCCCATAGTTCCCCGTAACCTTATGGGTGAGATTCATGAACCAAAGCAATATCTTGGCAATTGAACTAAACCATCCGTAACGGACAACCTTCTCCGCCCCAACGTTCAATTCCTCGAGAAGGGCGATAACCTTTGGACCAAGATAAATCTCGTAGCTATATACCGCCTCTCCTCCCCCGGGAATACTGCGGGCAGGAAAGACGGCCCGGCTATACAGGAGCTCCTTATTTTTCATCCCTATTTTCAGGTATATCCCTTCATTCTCCCTCGGCACGATGAGGGAGAGGAAAAAAGGTTTTCTCATTTTCTCGTCTTCCACGTTTCCTTCAGCCATGGAACTCCCAAACCACTGAATATCACCTGATACCAACACCTCCTCGCGTTTCTTGAACTTCTTTTCTATTTCCTTCTTCTTTATTTCCTCCACCTTTCCGTCCACCATGGCCACGGGACCTGAAAATGCCCGGGACCTCGACTCCATCATGATCTCAAACCATACCAGCCCCACTTTCACCTTCCTTAGTCTCTCCCCTCGGTTTTTGATTCGAACCTCCATATCAATACTATACTTATCATCGGAGAACCGGTATCCTTTGGATACCTCAAGATCCTCGGCAGGGCTTCCCCTGAATACAAGGGTCCCCTCCTTCATACTACCCCCCAAAAAACCAGACTCGCTATCCACCTCCATTGGGCCAAGGGTGATATTCCCACGTTCATCCTGGACTTCGATTGCCAAAGGAAGGTTTGTCAAGGCCTCTGTTGTCACCAGCTCAACCGGTTCGGGCTTAACCTCTAGAGGCACTTTCCCGCCAAATCCAAACAAACCCTTTACCTTCCTCTCTGTTTCCTGAAACCACCGGACGAACGGACCGTTTTCTATCCGGGTCTTATAGTGATGGAGCCTCCAACTCTTCAACCTCCCGCCATAACTCGAGAAGGTAGCCGAATACAATGGCGTTTCAACGGTCACGTCCCTGACGGTTTTCCCTGCTTCCTCCCTGGCTTTTTTCGCTACGTCCCTCTCTTCTCCCTTTCCTGCGGCGCCCTCGTGAACTTCCCTCCGAGCCCGCTTCTCGGACACCTCTGGGGTGGACGGCTCGGGTTCGATCCTCTCTATTTCCCTCCGATCCTCTCTCCTCTGTGGCTGCTGCTTGACAAACAACCTCTGATAGAAGATGAGGACAAGCATCGATAAGACTATGGCTATTATGGCCCTCTTTTCCATACTCAATAACCCTTGTAGGCTCTTTCGCCACGACCCCGAACCGGATCATAACCGCCAGGATGAAATGGATGGCACCTTAGAATCCTACGGAACCCGAGCCACACTCCCCTCAAAAGCCCACATTCCTCAATGGCATCAATGGTATATTGAGAACAACTTGGGATAAATCGGCAGGTAGGCCCTACAAGGGGTGATATGAGATATTGATAAAACCGAATTAGGAGAAATACCCCTCTCCTGATCATGAATCCCTTGGCTCCTTGTGTAATTTCCCGGCTAATTGAATATGACTTTCAGTTCCTCGAATACCTCTCGATAGCCTTTGATTTCAATATTCTCCTTCGCCAAGACAATGAAGTCTGATGATTCGGGTATCTTTTCCCTATTCAATCTAAAAAATTCCCTAATCAATCGTTTGATCCGGTTTCTTGCAACCGCTCCCCCCGCCTTCCTTCCCACAACAAGCCCCAACCTTCTAGAATCCTTATCGTTTTTTCTCAAGATGAGTGTAAAATGCTGCGTATTAAACTTCTTCCTTCTCCTGCGATCCTTCCAAAAATCGACCCTTCTCGCGATTCTATTTTCCCTTCCGTAAGACCTCCCCATCGCCGAACAAATCCCATTAAGATATTTTCCCTGTGTCCATCAAACGGCTAACCGCTTCCTCCCCCTACTCCTTCTCCTCCTTAGAATTTCCCTTCCATTCTTACTGCGCATTCGAGCCCTGAACCCGTGCTTCCTTTTCCTCTTGGTATTACTGGGCTGGTACGTCCTCTTCATGATTTCTCCCGAAGGCTCAAAGTGCTTAAATTCTTTAAATAAACATATTATTTTCGCCTTGTCAATACCACTGGCTCCCGGTTGTGCACTCCTCTTTGGTTGACATCCATCTCGTTCTATTTTAAATTATTTATTTGTTAACTCAAACTTCCAGGCTGAGGAGAAAAGTCAGTGGAGCAAGGAAATATTCCCATAAACATCGAAGATGAGATGAAAACCTCCTATATGCAATACGCCATGAGCGTCATTGTGGGCCGCGCATTACCCGACATCCGTGATGGCCTCAAGCCCGTCCACAGACGAACCCTTTATGCAATGTATGAACTCAAAAATCACTGGGATAGGCCTTACAAGAAGTCTGCCCGCATTGTTGGCGATGTAATTGGAAAATATCATCCTCATGGGGAAGGTGCCGTCTATGATTCCATCGTTAGAATGGCACAAGACTTCTCGTTGCGGTACCCCTTGGTGGACGGACAAGGGAATTTTGGCTCCATCGATGGAGATTCCCCTGCTGCCATGAGATATACTGAGGTGAGAATGTCCAAACTCGCCGCGGAATTGCTGGCAGATATCGACAAGGATACGGTTGAATTCACTCCAAATTACGATGAGTCCCTCAGGGAACCCCTTATCCTACCCACAAAATTTCCAAATCTCCTCATCAACGGATCTTCGGGAATTGCAGTGGGGATGGCCACGAATATCCCTCCCCATAGCCTTTCCGAAACTATTCAAGCTGTCATCGCCCTAATACACAACCCTCAGATCGACATTGACGCCCTTTCAAAAATAATCCCTGGCCCCGACTTTCCAACGGGAGCCCTTATCCTGGGACACCAGGGCATTAGATCGGCGTATGAAACCGGCAGAGGTGTCATAAGAATAAGGGCTCGGGTGATCATAGAAAAGCCCAAAAGAGTGGATCGTCACTATCTCGTGATCACCGAGCTTCCATATCAGGTAAACAAATCCCGTCTTATCGAGCGGATTGCCGAGTTAGTCAGGGAAAAGGTAATCGAAGGCATTCATTCCTTGAGGGACGAATCCGACCGAGAAGGCATGCGCGTTGTCATCGAATTGAAGAAAAATGAGGTTCCCCAAGTCACTCTTAACCAACTCTTTAGTCATACCCAAATGGAGATCTCTTTCGGGATCATCATGCTCGCCCTGGTAGACAATCAGCCAAGATTACTCAATATCAAGGAGATGCTCTCCCTTTTTATCGAACACAGGCGAAACATGGTAACAAAGAGGTGCCAATTCGAACTCGATAAAGCTGAATCCAGAGCACATATCTTGGAGGGCCTGAAGCTTGCCCTCGAACGCCTTGACTCCGTCATTGCCATCATAAAACGCTCCAAGAATCCCCAAGATGCGCGGGATGGATTAATGAAGAAGCTATCACTATCGGCAGAACAGGCGCAGGCGATTTTGGACATGAGGCTCCAGAGGCTTACCGCCCTGGAGAGGGGAAAGATTTTGGAGGAATACAAGGAGGTAATAAAGACGATTGCCCGATTGAGGGAAATCCTAGCCCACGATAATTTAATTCTCAATATTATTGTTGAAGAACTCACTGCAATTCGGGACACATTCGGCGATGAACGAAGGACTGAGATCATCGCGGAAATTTCGCACATCGACCTAGAGGATATGATTGCGGAAGAGGATATGGTGGTAACAATTACCCACCGGGGCTACATAAAAAGAAACGCCCTTAGCCTTTACCAGTCTCAGCATCGGGGCGGAAGGGGAAAAATTGGCATGGTTACGAGAGAGGGAGATTTTGTGGAAAACCTGTTCATTGCTACCACACATAGCTACATCCTCTTCTTCACCAATTATGGAAAGGTCCATTGGCTTAAGGTGCATGAAATCCCCCAAGGTGCAAGGGCCTCGCGCGGCAAGGCAGTGGTAAACTTACTCAATTTGGCCCCAGGGGAAAAGATTACCACAATCCTCCCCTTAAAGGATTTTTCATCGGCTCAATATATCGCCTTCGCAACTAAGCGTGGAATCGTTAAGAAAACAAATCTATCAGCTTTCAGTAAACCACGAACAGGGGGTATTTTGGCAATTTTCTTGGACGAGAACGATGAACTTATCTCCGCCGAATTAACCGAAGGAAACCAAGAATTCATCTTGGGAACGAAATCCGGAACAGCAATACGCATTTCGGAGAAAGGGATCCGCCCCATGGGAAGGACGGCAAGAGGAGTTAAGGGAATTGCTGTTGATGGAGGGGAGGTTGTTGGAATGGAAATCGTAAAAGAAGGAACAACCATTTTAACGGTTACGGAAAACGGCTTTGGAAAGCGCACAAAGACCGCCGCGTATAGGGCACAAAACCGGGGAGGGAAGGGAGTAATCACCATCAAAACAAACAAACGCAATGGTAACGTAGTAGGAATCAAGCAGGTTGCCGATGACGATGAAATTGTATTGATCACCACAAATGGAAAGATTATCAGGCTTCGGGCTTCAGATATATCCGTGATGGGCAGAAATACACAAGGGGTCAAACTAATCGGGATGGCTGCTGGTGAAAACGTTGTCGGTACTGCGATCTTTTCGTCAAAAGAACTCCTTTGATTAAATGTCGTGTTTTAAAAGGGCTTGATCTCCTATCCATTTTGTGTTATTATAGATTTATCCTCCTATCCACAATCCTGTGGTGGGCTTTCTCTAACAAATGGTGGATTTCCCTTAATTACCCATCTCTTTCTGCGTAAGGGCGCTTTTACTTATCCACAATTGTGGATAATTCTGTTGAAAACCTAAATTAGTCCATTATTACCTTTCATACAACAACCCATTATATGCAACCGATTGTTATGGAAGAAATTTGGAGCGCAGTCCTTGACTATGTCAACGACAAAGTCAGCGAAGACGCTTATGAAGTGTGGATAAAGCCAATTGTACCAGTCTCCCTCACCGAGCACCTCATTGAGGTAGAAGTTCCGAACAAGTTCTTTGAAGATTGGTTGAGCCAGAATTATCTATCCTTCATAAAGGAAGGTCTCCTTCATGCTTTGGGGAGAGACTGCGACATTATTTTCAAGTTGAAAAAAAATCCCCTCCCCCAAAGCAGGGCGAAGCGATTATCATCAATAGATAAGCCCGATACGGTCCGACATGGTCAATTTAATAAGCAGTATAGCTTTGATAACTTTGTCGTCGGACCGAGCAATCAATTTGCAAACGCTGCTTGTCAGGCTGTAGCCAGCCTGCCCGCAAAGAATTATAATCCCCTCTTCATTTACGGAGGTGTGGGCCTCGGAAAAACGCACCTTCTAAACGCTATAGGGAATTATGTCCTACAGAACGAGATTATCCAGGATGTAAGCAAAATTTGCTACCTGTCCGCTGAACAATTTACGAATGAACTTATCAACTCAATCCGATACGAGAAAATGGATGAATTCAGAGAGAAATTTAGAAGCATGAACATCCTTCTTATCGACGACATCCAATTTATAGCCGGAAAGGAGAGAACACAAGCCGAATTCTTCCACACCTTTAACTCTCTATACGAAGCAAGGAAGCAGATAGTAGTAACGAGCGACAAATTTCCACGGGATATCACCGATTTTGAAGAGCGCCTGCGCTCCCGCTTCGAATGGGGTCTTATAGCAGACATCCAGGCGCCGGATATTGAAACAAAGGTTGCGATCCTGAAGAAAAAAGCCCAAATGCAAGATATCCCCCTTCCGAACAATGTAGCTTTCTTTTTGGCATCCAATACCTCATCTAATATTAGGGTTCTAGAAGGATCGCTTATAAGAATCATCGCTTTTTCGAAACTTACTCAAACGGATATAACCTTGGATCTGGCGAAAGATGTTCTGAGAAATATTATTAAAACCGAGGATCAATCCGTTTCTATCGAATCCATTCAAAAAGCCGTCGCATCGCATTTCAATATTAAGATCTCCGATTTAAAAGCAAAGAGAAAGACCAAACAAATTGTGCTTGCCCGCCAAATAGCAATATATCTTGCAAGAAAACTAACTAAATCTTCCCTTGTCGAAATAGGGGCCCGTTTTGGAGGAAGAGATCATTCAACGGTTTTACACGCCATCAACAAGATTAAGATCCAGATCGAAATCAACCAGAAAATTNNTACAATCGCGTCAAAAAATTCTTCATGCCTGGTAAAAATACTAAACATCTGGTTTAATGGCATCGTTTTTTACAATCTGCTTACAGCAGAAAATTCTTATCTATCAGATACTTAAGTTACTTTTGAACAATTCTACAGATCTTATTAAAGAAGTTAACTATTAAATATAAGGAGATTAATAATGGAGTTCCAAATCGGAAAGAAAACCCTCTTCAAATCCCTAAACATCCTTCAGGGGGTTGCCGAAAGACGAAGTAGTATTCCTGCACTAAGTACGATCCTTATTGAATCTCAGGATAACCACATTCGTTTAACCACAACGGACCTTGAAACCACAATAACATCCTCTCTTCCCTGCATCCTTAAAGAAGACGGAAGACTCTGTGTATCCGCTAGAAAGTTGTACGAAATCATCAGGGAACTCCCTGATGCAGACATTTCCATACAGGGGGTGGAGAATTATTGGGCAAAAATAACGTGCAAAAATGCCGTCTTTAATTTGAGTGGGTTGGATCCAGGGGAGTTTCCTACGCTCCCCTCATACTCCGAGGAAGATCTGGTCGCGGTAAAATCATTTGACCTTGCGGGAATGATAGAAACAGTGATTTTTGCTGCATCAACAGAGGAATCGAGATATAACCTGAATGGAGTATTCTTCGAAACTATGTCTTCGGGCGATAAGAACCTAGCGAGAATGGTAGCAACTGATGGGCATAGACTGGCTCTCATTGAGAGAGAATGCCCCGAATTTTCACGCGTCAAAAAAGGATCAATAATTCCGAAGAGGGGATTGAACGAGGTTAAGAAGATAGTCACGGAAAATCCCGGAGAAACGACAATCTCTCTGACTGAAAACAGTTTTATACTCAAAGTGAGTTCATTCATCATTATCATTAGGTTGATAGACGGTGAATTCCCAGACTACAAACAAGTGATACCAACCGACAATGATAAAGTGCTAACGTTAAACAAGAGCGAATTCTCCTCGTGTCTAAGGAGAATATCCGCGATATCGAGCGATAGGGTTGAAGGTGTAAAATTTACCCTCAAAAAGGGAGCAATAGAATTGTACTCATCTAGTCAAGACGTTGGGAATGCAATGGAGGTGTTTGCTGCAACCTATGATGCAAACGAGTTCAGTATTGGATTCAACGCTAGATACATTCTCGAGGCCCTCAATGCAATGGAGGAAGAAGAATTTTTGCTCGAACTAAAGGATGAGACAAATGCGGCTGTTATCAAGCCGGCAACCGGAGAGAATCCCCTCTATGTTATCATGCCGATGAGGGTTTGAGTGATGGAGACAAAAGTGGAAAAAACGGCAATACGGTATAGCGCTGATCAGATAAAAGTGCTTGATGGGTTGAGTGCAGTGAGAAAAAGGCCCGCCATGTATATAGGCAATACGGGGTTAGAGGGGCTGCACCATTTAGCATATGAGCTGGTTGACAATAGCATAGACGAAGCATTGGGAGGATATTGCACAAAAATCGATCTTACGATTCACATAGACAATAGTATCACGGTAGAGGACAATGGTAGGGGGATACCCGTTGACTATCACAAGAAGGAGAGAAGACCAGCCGTAGAAGTGGTTATGACGAAACTCCACTCGGGGGGAAAATTCGATAATTTGAGTTATCGGGTATCGGGGGGGCTCCATGGGGTAGGTCTTTCCGTAGTGAACGCCCTGGCAGAATATATGGACCTGGAAATTCGGCGTAATGAAAAGGTCTACCACCAGGTATACGAGAAGGGGAAGGCGAAGACTCGCCTGGAAGTTGTTGGCAAGACGAAGAAAACCGGGACAAAGATACGGTTCAAGGCCGATAGTGAAATATTCGACACCACTTCATTCAGTTTTGAACTGTTATCTCAGCGATTAAGAGAACTCTCCTTCCTGAACAAAGGACTTCTCATCAGGATCATAGATGAAAGGAACGATAAAAAGAATGAGTTTTTCTATAAAGGAGGCATTGTCTCTTTTGTCGAATTTTTGAACAAGAAAAGGAATTGTATCCATCCCAAGCCAATATATTTTCACGAGAAAAGGGATTCGGTCGATATAGAGATCGCCTTTCAATATAATGACGGCTTTACGGAAAACCTCTTTTCCTATGCGAACAACATTAGAACGCAAGAGGGAGGAACCCACCTTATTGGGTTCAAATCTGCTCTAACACGGACGATCAACTCCTATGCTCTCAACAATAACCTTCTAAAGGGGTTAAAGGAAAATCTCAGTGGAGACGATTCAAGGGAGGGTCTGGTAGGAGTTGTCAGCGTTAAGATTCCGGAGCCTCAGTTTGAGGGTCAAACGAAGACAAAATTGGGTAATAGTGAAGTTAAGGGTATGGTGGAAGTTTTTGTCAACGATAGGCTGGGAGCGTTTTTCGAAGAAAATCCGCAGATTGCCAGGAAAATCATAGCAAAGGTGGTTGATGCAGCGAGGGCCCGGGAAGCCGCCAGGAAGGCGAAGGAGTTGACGAGAAGGAAGGGGTTCCTAGAGGGGGATACGTTGCCTGGAAAGCTGGCGGATTGTCAGGAAAGGGATGCCTCTCGAAGCGAACTTTATATCGTCGAGGGCGATTCAGCTGGGGGATCCGCGAAGCAAGGACGGAACCGCGTGCACCAAGCAATATTACCAATACGGGGAAAGATATTGAACGTAGAAAAAGCCCGTTTTGATAAAATGCTCAGCAACGAAGAAATTAAGAGCATCATAGCGGCATTAGGCGCGGGAATTGCAAGCGAAGAAAATGATATCTCGAAGCTGAGATATCATAGGATTATTATTATGACCGACGCCGATGTGGATGGATCCCACATAAGGACCTTATTGCTCACCTTCTTCTATAGGCAAATGCCTGAAATAGTGGAAAACGGACATCTCTATATTGCTCAGCCACCTCTTTACCGGGTGAAAGACGGGAAAAAAGAGGATTACATAAAGGATGATGCTTCCTTCAATCGATATTTATTGGAACGTGCAACAGGGCAGATAGAAGTTCTCGTTAAGGATTCTGGTATTCGGCTAACGGGACGCAAGTTAGCTATATTGTTGGATAAACTCTCGCAATACAATTACCTAAGATCAAAGCTCACAAACAGGGGCTATCAGAGGGCTCTCGTAGATGTATTGCTTCAAAATAAGATCCGATTTAAATCAACTTTTGAGGAAATGGGAAAGATCACCGACTTAAAGGAGATTATGGTAACGGGAGGCTTTAAATCCCCGCGGATCACAGAGGATGAAGAGCACAATCTATTCGAATTGAGTGTGACGTTCCCATACAATGGGCAGGAGAAGACCAACAGGATAAATTGGGATCTCATCTCCTCCGTGGAGTACAAAAGCCTCTTCGCCCTCCACAAAGAGATTGGTCAGCTTCAAAATTCACCTATCCTCATATCATCAAAGGGCAAGAAGACCACGCTCAAATCCGGGGAGGAACTCCTGCAGTACATCCTGGCGCTCGGTAAGGAGGGTTTATTTATTCAAAGGTATAAGGGCCTTGGGGAGATGAACCCGGAACAATTGTGGCAGACGACGATGAATCCCCAAACTCGGACCCTCTTGCAGGTTAGGATTGAGGATGCGGTTGAAGCCGATGAGATATTCAGCGTTCTCATGGGTGATCAGGTTGAAGAAAGGCGGCGGTTTATACACGATAATGCCTTGATGGCACGAAATCTGGATATCTGAGGAAATCGTCCCAAAACAACTCCCACCCAGAACAATTCGAAGGAAATGTTGACCATTGGATTAACAGGAGGCATCGCCAGCGGCAAGAGTACCGTATCCACGGAGTTTGAAAGATTGGGCGCCGTTATCATCGATGCTGATCAAATCGCCAGGGAATTGATCCTTCCCCATAAACCCCTTTGGAAGAAGATTATCGCCTATTTTGGGAAGGAGATTCAAAAAGAAGACTTGACCATCGACCGCTCTAAATTGGGCGAAAAGGTCTTTTCCGATGAAGCCGAAAGGGCAGTTTTAAATAGAATGATACACCCCGAGATCAAGAGGGAGATAGACAGGAGGCTCAAAGAGATTAGGCAGGAGCATAACGACGCATTGGTCTTCGTCGATGCCGCACTTTTGATCGAAACGGGAACCTTTAAGGAAATGGACAAGATAATCGTTGTCTCGGCCAGCAAAAGGAATCAGATAAGACGATTGATGGATAGAAACGGTCTCAGTGTGGAGGGGGCGAAGCTTCGCATAAGGACGCAGGGGCCGTCAAAGGAGAAACGGAAATACGCGGACTATGTGATAAATACGGACGGATCCTTGCGGGAAATGAGGAAACAGGTGAGAAGGATTCATGGCGAATTGGTGGCCATAGTGGCAAGGGGAGGTGTTCCATCAAGGTGCTCCCTTGCCCCAACTCAGAGCCACTAAGGACAAGGAAGAAGGAGTATTTGATGAATTTGAATGAGTTAAAGAAGAAAAGGATTGGGGAACTCAATGAAATCGCCAAAGAGCTCAAGGTAGAAGGTGCTAGCGGAATGGTGAAGCAGGAGCTCATCTTTTCGCTCCTGCAAGCTCAAACGGCAAAAAATGGCTTGATTTATGGGGAGGGGGTACTGGAAATTTTGCCCGATGGATTTGGGTTTTTGAGGGCCCCCGACTATAGCTATTTACCTGGTCCTGACGATATCTATATCTCACCTTCCCAGATACGTCGATTCAACTTGAGAACGGGAGATACGGTATCGGGACAGATTAGGCCGCCGAAGGACACGGAAAGATATTTCGCAATGCTCAAGGTTGAGGGGGTCAATTTCGAAAACCCAGAGGTGGCGAGGGAAAAAATTATCTTCGATAATTTGACCCCCCTGTATCCTCAAGAGAGGATTAAACTGGAGGTGAAGGACCCGGAAAACCTTTCAGCGAGGGTAATGGACCTACTCACCCCTATTGGTAAAGGACAAAGGGGATTGATCGTTGCGCCGCCAAGGACGGGGAAAACGATGCTCCTGCAGAGTATCGCCAACAGCATTACTACCAATCATCCCGAGATCATCTTGATCGTGTTGCTTATCGATGAAAGGCCAGAGGAAGTGACCGATATGGAGCGATCAGTAGACGGTGAGGTGATTAGCTCGACTTTCGATGAACCGGCCCAGAGGCATGTCCAAGTGGCGGATATGGTCATTGAGAAGGGAAAGAGATTGGTTGAACACCATAAAGATGTGGTAATCCTCTTGGATAGTATTACGAGACTAGCAAGGGCACATAATGCCGTTGTTCCCCCGAGCGGGAAGGTTCTTTCGGGTGGAGTTGATTCCAATGCCCTTCACCGGCCGAAACGTTTTTTCGGAGCCGCAAGAAATATCGAGGAAGGCGGCAGTTTGACGATTATCGCGACGGCCCTAATCGATACGGGAAGCCGGATGGATGAGGTTATCTTTGAGGAGTTTAAGGGAACGGGAAATATGGAAATTAACCTTGACAGGCGATTGGTTGACCGAAGGGTTTTTCCTGCCATCGACATTCAACGCTCGGGAACGAGGAAGGAAGAACTCCTCCTGGATGAAAACGACCTGAATAGAATTTGGCTTTTGCGAAAGGTGCTTCAACCAATGAATACCGTGGAGAGCATGGAGTTTCTCCAGGAAAAGATGAGGGATACTCGGGGCAATAGGGAGTTCCTTGATTCCATGAATCAATAGGAAGATGAGTCGCGGAAGGGATTGAAATAAGTGGCATATGTGATAAGGTAAGAGACATTTCATTTCCATATGGAGGATGAGAATGAAGAAAGAGGTTCACCCAAAGTTATTAAAGATCACTGTGCGCTGTGCATGCGGAGCTACCTTTGAAACTATGAGCACTAAGGAGAAGATTAGGGTTGAGATCTGTTCGCAATGCAATCCTTTCTTTACGGGGAAGCAGAAGTTCCTCGATTCCGCGGGGAGGATCGAGAAATTTGAGAAGAAGTATGCAAATACACAGGAGAAGAAGCCGAGGCAGAGAAAATAAGTGTAAGGAGCGGGATTGGATGATCAACCTGCCCAACCCTTTTCTGAAATGGCTCAGCATCGATTTGTCATCGGAGGGCATTATCCCCACAAAAGGGGAACCCTCACCCGCGCAGCGCACAACCTGATGGTGAAATGTCCGTGAGATGGAGCGGAAATAATGGAACACATTCTTGAAGAGGTCGAGCAACGGTTTGCTGAATTAGATCGGATGTTAGGTGACCCGAAGATCACCAAGGACCAGAAGAGGCTTCATAAGATCGCGAAAGAACACGCCGATCTGAGAAAGGTGGTAGATCTCTATCGGAAATTGAAGAGATTGGAGGCAGAGATCGAGGAAAACACACACCTGCTTTCTGAAGAGGATGAAGAGATCAAGAAATTGGCAAAGGAGGAGATCAACTACCTGACCCAGGAGAGGGAATGGGTGGAGCGGGAATTGAAGAGCTCCCTGGCACCGAAGGACCCTAATGATGCGAAGAATATACTTCTCGAAATTCGTGCGGGAACAGGGGGTGATGAGGCTGGTTTATTCGCCGCCGATATGTTTCGGATGTATGCTAAATTCGCTGAGATGAATGGGTGGAGAATTGATATCCTCAGTCGGAATTTTACCGGTGTCGGAGGATTCAAGGAGATTATTGCCTTGATTGAAGGGGATGACGTCTACAGGAAGTTGAAGTTTGAAAGTGGTGTCCATCGTGTGCAGAGGATTCCTGAGACCGAATCCCAGGGAAGGATACATACCTCAGCGGTAACGGTAGCGGTTCTCCCGGAAGCCGAGGAGATCGAGGTTGAGATTGATCCAGATGACTTGAGGGTAGATGTATTTCGGTCCTCTGGTCCCGGGGGACAAAGCGTCAATACAACGGACTCGGCGGTTCGAGTAACTCATATTCCCACCGGGGTGGTGGCGACCTGTCAAGATGAGAAATCGCAACATAAGAACAAGGCCAAGGCGATGAAGGTGTTAAGGGCTAAAATCCTCGATAAACTCGAAGGGGAACAGCGCAAGGAGATATCGGAAAAGAGGAAGAACCTCGTGGGCAGTGGCGATCGATCCGAGCGTATTAGGACGTATAACTTCCCCCAGGGAAGGGTGACGGATCATCGGATCGGTTTGACCTTGTACAAGCTGGAAGAGATCATGGAAGGTCATCTCCAGGAACTGATGGGCTCTCTCAATACTCACTACCAAGCGGAAGCCCTTCGGGGTCAACAGGCGGAGAAACAACGGATTTCAAAATCTGAGACCTTCAAATAACCCTCCTCATGTATTGATAAACACGATCTGATCATGTCAGAAGTCGAGCCGACTATTTCAGGAGCATTGGATTGGGGAACCCGCTTGCTCACGCAGAGGGGTGTCCAAAGCCCTCGACTGAATGCGGAGCTTCTCTTGAGAAAAGCCCTGGAGATCGATCAGGTGCAGGTATATCTTTGCTCCGATCGGATCTTAACTCAGCGCCAGTTCACATCCTATAGATCCCTGATCAATAAGAAAATCAAGGGCGAACCGGTCCAATATATTCTCGGTAGTTGGGAGTTCTGGTCGCTCGACCTGAGGGTAACCCCTGAGGTCCTCATCCCGAGGCCCGAGACGGAGTTACTGGTGGAGGAGACCCTGAAGATATTCAAAGCTGAGCGAAATCTCTCACTCCGTTTCATGGAGGTGGGGACAGGAAGCGGGGCGATTGCTATCGCATTGGCAAAAGAGCTACAGGAATGTTTTATCTTGGCAGAGGATATATCTTGGAGGGCGATTCTGGTTGCGAAGGAGAATGCCAGGATTCAGGGTGTATCGGATAATATCCGCTTTCTGGTTGGGGACCTTTTTCCTCCCCTCAGGGAGGGCAAACCCCTTTTCGATTTGATCCTGTCCAACCCACCCTATGTCCCGAGCTCACAGATAGGAACATTGCCCAGAGAGATAGCCGAATTCGAACCCAGGATCGCGTTGGATGGTGGCCTTGATGGTCTCGAACCCTTGAGGGGAATAGTGAAGGGATCTGGATCATTTCTCAAGGATGGAGGATGGCTGATGTTGGAATTTGGTGACGGGCAAGGGGAAGCTGTTGAAGAGATGATTCGGAATACCGGTTATTTCGCGCGCCCTTGCATCATTAAGGATCACTCAGGAGGCGATAGGGTTATTCGGGCTCGCAGGGGTTGAAAGAGGCTTGATTCAAAGGGGATTCGGTTTTGGATAAGATCGTGATTGAGGGCGGGGAGAGATTAGTAGGGGAGGTAATCGTAAGCGGATCCAAGAATGCCACCTTACCCATTTTTGCATCGAGTTTACTCGCAGAGGGAGAGAATCGATTTCACGGCGTCCCAGATCTCAGGGACGTTAAGACCATATGCCAAGTTCTCAAAAATTTGGGGGTGAAGATTGGGCAAGACCAGGGAGGAACTTACCTCCTCGATGGCACGGAGCTCGCAGGACACGAAGCCCCCTACAACCTGGTTAAGACCATGAGGGCCTCAATACTGGTACTGGGTCCATTGGTCGCCAGGGCGAAAAGAGCTATTATATCCCTGCCTGGAGGGTGTGCCATCGGGGCCCGGCCCGTCAACCTCCATCTGAAGGGCTTGGAGAAATTGGGGGCGGAAATTCAATTGAGACACGGGTATATCGAGGCAAAGACAAAGGGATTGAGGGGTGCGAACATTTACCTCGACGTTCCAACAGTTACGGGAACGGAGAATCTCATGATGGCAGCCGCCCTGGCCAAAGGGGAAACAGTGATCGAAAATGGTGCCGCGGAACCGGAGGTAGTAGAATTGGCAAAGGTGCTCAATAAGATGGGTGCCAAGATTTCAGGGGCTGGATCAAATATTATAAGGATAAAGGGGGTAAAACGGTTGACGGCAACGGAACATACCGTCATCCCCGATCGAATTGAAGCGGGAACATTCATGATAGCTGCCGGGGTTACCAGAGGGAATATTCATATCCGAAACTGCAACCTGGACCATATGGATGCCGTGGTCAATAAATTGAGAGAAGCGGGTATGGAGATCCTTCAAGATGATGCTGGGGCGAGGGCAATTGGAAACAAAAGGGTTAAGAGCGTCGATGTTAAAACCCTCCCCTACCCGGGTTTTCCCACAGATATGCAGGCCCAGATTATGGTCCTTATGACATTAGCTAAGGGACTAAGCGTGATCTCCGAAACCATTTTCGAGAACCGATTCATCCACGTGGGTGAGCTCAAAAGAATGGGGGCGGACATCAAGGTTGAGCGAAACAGCGCCATCATCAATGGGGTTAAAGGCCTCGGCGGTGCTCCAGTGATGGCCACTGACTTGAGGGCTAGTGCTTCATTAGTGCTGGCTGGGTTGGCGGCTGAGGGGAAGACAGAGGTTTCCCGAGTTTACCACCTAGATAGAGGGTACGAGGAGTTGGAGGAGAAGCTGTCGAGCCTTGGGGCTCATATCAGGAGGGTTAAGGTATAGATGAGGATACTCCGGGTTGGTGAGAAGGGTTTCGAGAAACAGTTCGAGATGCTGATCAGTCGAGGCAGGGAGGATCTCGAGGGGGTGGAGCGAGTAGTCGGCACCATTCTACATCGGGTGAAGGCAGGAGGGGATGAGGCGGTTCTAGAGTATACGAAGCAGTTTGACGGTATAGATCTTTCGTCTTCCCAGCTCCGGGTCTCCCGAGAGGAGATCGAGGAGGCCTATGAAAAGATTCCAAAGGAGGATTTAGATGCGCTCAAACTGGCTTCAGAGCGCATCGCATCCTTCCACCGAAGGCAATTCGTGAACTCTTGGTTTGAATCAACAGCAGATGGCATAATACTGGGCCAGATTGTAACCCCGCTCAAGCGGATAGGGGCTTACATCCCGGGAGGAGAGAATCCCTATCCCTCCACCGTATTGATGACGCTCATTCCCGCAAAAATAGCGGGCGTTAGCGAACTGGTCGTGGTCTCTCCAATCTATGGAGGTCGAGGAAGCGCCCATGTACTAGCGGCGGCGAGGTTAGCCGGGGCTACCTCGATTTTCAGGGTGGGAGGTGCCCAAGGAGTGGGGGCTCTTGCTTATGGTACGGAATCCATCCCAAAAGTGGATAAGATAGTGGGGCCGGGGAATGTCTATGTAGCCACTGCCAAGAAGATGGTTTTTGGTGAGGTGGGGATCGATATGCTAGCGGGGCCAAGCGAAATCTGTATTTTTTCGGACGGACGTACTGCCCCTTCCTCTGTAGCTGCAGACCTGCTCTCCCAAGGGGAGCACGATGAGAGGGCACTCGTGGTTTTGATTGTCCTGTCCGAGCCTTATGCCCGCGCTGTCAATAGTGAGGTTGAGAGACAGTTAAAGGAGTTGAAGAACAAAGTGGTGGTGAAACGATCATTGAGTAGTCGTGGTGCCATCGTGATCACGCGGAGTTTTGACGAGGCAATCGATCTCATCAATGAAGTGGCCCCAGAGCACCTGGAGCTGATGGTGGAGACTCCGTGGGATCTGTTGGGCAGAGTTCGCAATGCAGGGGCCATATTTTTGGGTCCTTTCACCCCTGAAACGGTTGGGGATTACCTGGCGGGGACAAATCATGTTCTGCCGACCGGAGGGACATCACGCTTTTCTTCTCCCTTAGGGGTCGGGGATTTCTTGAAAACATCTAATATCATCTCCTTCACCAAAGAGGCGTTATTCGAATTCAGGACACATGTCCTCAAAATGGCAGCCATGGAGGGGTTGGATGCCCATGCAAGGGCCGTGGAGATGAGATTTTTGGAGAACAAGGGGTAACGGGAGAGAGAAGGTTGGGGCAAGAGGCGGATTAAGGAGGAGGGATGGGCAGGAAGGGAGAGGTTACCAGGAAAACTAAGGAAACGAGGATCACACTCAGGGTTGACCTCGATGGCTCGGGCGAGTATTTCATCTCTACGGGTATCCCCTTTTTCGACCATATGCTGAGCTTATTGGCCATGCACGGATTTTTCGACCTTCACATCGAAGCCGAGGGCGATATCGGAGTGGATTTTCACCACACCGTGGAGGACGTCGGGATATGCCTGGGGGATGGATTCAAAGAGGCCATAGGGGAGGGGAAGGGATTGCGACGGTATGGAACGGCTATCATTCCCATGGACGAAACCTTAGTGTCAGTGGCATTGGATTTTTCAATGCGGCCCCATTTGGTCTACAACCCCGGTTTGAGGAAAAGGAAGGTGGGGTTATTCGATTTGGATTTGATCGAGGAATTCTATAGGGCCTTTACAAATCACGGTGGCATCACCCTCCACATAAACACCATGTATGGGAGGAATAGTCACCACATTATCGAGGCGATTTTCAAAGGGGTCGGAAGGGCCTTAGATATGGCTAGCTCGCTCGATCAGAGGGCAACGGGGGTGATCTCGACTAAGGGGAGATTGTAGGGGAAGGAATCAGATATGGGAGGAAGGAAGGGCCTCAGGGCAATCGGGTGGATTTTTCTCTTCCTCTTCTTGTCCTCAGGGTGTACGGAGTACGCGCTACGGGTCGAAAGGCTCGTCCGATCGGTCGTGGTGATTCCATTCTTCATAGGGATCCCCTCGGGAGAGGAAGACAAGTTTATCCGAGACCCCATCAGCGGTCGCTCGTTTGTGGCCGGCGAAATTGCCCCCAATGCACGGAGGGACCTGACGGATCTCATGTACCGGAAATTGGGCGAATTTCCCCGACTTGAGATCGTCCCCTTACATGAAGTGGAGAAGGCAATGAAAAGGGGGGATTTTGAAAGGGATCCCATGGGTTCAGCGCTGAAGATGGGGGAAACTTTTGGGGTAGACGGGGTTGTGTTGGGATGGGGGTTTCGATACGAGGAGCGAATTGGGAACGCTTTTTCCGTGCAACGCCCTGCCTCGGTGTCCTTTGTCATTCATTTAGTTGACGTGAAAGAGGGCTCTGTTCTTTGGAGTGGCCGATTTCAGGAGACCCAGCAACCCTTAAGTGAGGACATACGGAGGTTCGCATCCTTTTTGCGGAGGAGGGGAACCTGGCGAAAGGCGAAGGGTTTGGCCAACGTGGGGATGGATGAAGTATTGGTTTCCTTTCCGGCCTCGAGAGAGAGGCCGGAAGGAGGGAGTGAATAGTGGAGATCATTCCGGCCATCGATCTTAAGGGGGGTAAATGTGTTCGCCTGTTTCAAGGGAGACCGGATCGGGGGACAGTTTTTTCCGATCGGCCTTGGGAGGTAGCCCAGAGATGGGAAGATGAGGGAGCAGGGAGGTTGCATGTGGTGGATTTGGATGGCGCCTTTTTCGGGAGGCCCATCCATGAGAGGGAAATCGAGCGGATCGTAACATCGGTGGGCATCCCCGTACAGGTCGGAGGAGGGATGAGAAATCTGGAGGCGATGGAGCGGTATTTTTCCATGGGGGTGGATCGTATTGTCTTGGGAACCATGGCCCAACGATTCCCGGATTTTGTGAGGCAGGCCTGCTCCGCATTTTCGTTTAAAGTCATTGTCAGTATCGATGCAAAGAAAGGGAGGGTGGCCGTTGAGGGATGGAAAGAAGTGACATCGGCTGAGGTAATTCCCCTGGCCCATCGTTTGGAGGGAGAAGGCGTTGTGGGCATTGTGTTTACGGATATTGGACGAGATGGGACCGAAAGGGGGGTTAACCTCAAGCAGATACGCAAACTCGCCGAGTCGGTGAATATCCCCGTGATTGCAGCGGGAGGAATCTCGCATCTAAGAGACGTTGAGGCACTGCTAAGAATGGAGCCGCTGGGAGTGGCAGGTGTGATCATAGGAAAGGCCCTCTATTCAGGCGGGATTCGCCTCAGGGAGGCTTTAGCACTGGCACGGGGCGAAGCGCCTTCGAAAAGCAACGGATTCCCGTAAGGGTCGATATTGAAAAGGATCGTTATCTTCTTAGCCACTGGGTGTTTTGCAGGCTACTCTCCATTAGCCCCGGGAACAGCGGGGACCCTAGCGGCGATTCCCATCTATTTTTTCCTCTCCCGTCTCTCTCCCCCGTATTATATGGCCATCCTGCTAGGTTCCATATATGTTGCAATATGGGTATCGAATGGAGCTGAAGTGCTCCTTCGATCGAGGGATTGCAGACATATCGTCATTGATGAGATGGTTGGGTTTATCGCAGCCATGTTCATGGTCCCCCCGACGTTGAGGAACATCCTTCTGGGGTTTTTCCTGTTCCGTGCCCTCGATATAATGAAACCCTTCCCCATAAGGACCCTCGAGGAGAGGGTGAGTGGGGGATATGGAGTGGTCCTGGACGACATTATCGCAGGCATTTACACCAATCTCATCATTCATGTGCTTCTCTTTACCATACTCAAAGGTGGATAGGGCGATGAAGGAAGACAGGAGGCCGGAGGAGAAAATCGGGTCTCTCTTGAGGCGAAGGAGAGCCACCCTTTCCGTGGCTGAGTCGTGTACGGGGGGATTGATCGCCCATCGCATAACCAACGTATCGGGAAGTTCAGATTATTTTAACATGGGAATTGTGAGCTATAGCAACCGGAGCAAAGTGGAGCTTCTGAGCGTCCCCGAGAGGTATATCGATCTGTATGGAGCGGTGAGCCATCAGGTGGCGGAAAAGATGGCTCAGGGTATTCGTTTGAAGGCCAAAACGGACATTGGTTTGGCCATCACAGGGATCGCCGGCCCCCTTGAGGGTAGTCGTTCGACGCCGGTGGGGACCGTCTTTATCGGCTTGGATCACGAAGGGGGAACTGAGGTCAGGGAATTCCATTTTGAGGGTAATCGGGAGGAGATTAAGGAAAAGGCCTCCCAGAAAGGCCTCGACATGCTCATGGATCATCTCATTGGTGTGGGCAATTAAGGATTGCAAAAAAACAAAATTATAAATTCTAAATCCGAGAATCTAAACAATATCAAATGATTAAAGCCTTAAAGGGAAATACTAAACACAAAGCCCTAATTCCTAAACAAATACAAAGCACTAATGACCAAATGACCAATACGTTTAGGATTTAGATATTCGTATTTAGGATTTGAACCGAAGCGACTTTAGGATCTAATACTTGTTTGAATTATGCAGGACTATTTGAAACGCTCTATATAATTCTTTTTACAGTTCCTTCCTTCTCCATGATTGAGTGCATCCATGATTTTCAACTACTTTCTCGCTGCCATGCTATGATTGAGGAGATACGGGGCGACACTCATCCGAGGATTCATCTTATCTCGAGGTTCAGAGACGCAGCGGAAAGGATGGAAAAAGCGGTTGGGGTTTTTCCCTCGTCCTTTAACCCCATCACCAAAGGACACCTGGCGATTCTCCAGGGGGCAGCTCGGAACACAGCTTTTCGGGAGATTATGCTGATTTTGGATACTCAGGCGATGGATAAGGAGATTTTCGGGGCCACCCTGGTGGATAGGCTCTTGATGTTGCAGGTGCTCTTCGAAGATCGCCCCCGCTTTTCCCTTGGGGTGAGCAATCGAGGCCTTCTTTTGGCGAAGGCGGAGGTATTAAGGGAGATGTACCCGAAGGGAACGGATATCACCTTCATAGTGGGTTATGACACCCTGGCAAGGGTGTTTGACCCAAAATACTATGAAGATCGGGAAGGAGCATTGGATCACCTCTTCGCATCCGTTACACTTATGGTAGCGAATCGAGGAGATAAGGGGAGGGAAGCCGTCCAGCGGTTAATGGTTTCGGTGGAGAACAGAAGGTTTAGGGAGAGGGTCCGCTTCTTCGAAATACCCAATCATCTGGCCCAAATCTCATCAAACCGAGTGCGCCAAAGGGTAATGGAGGGAAAACCCTTCGGTACCCTCGTCCCCGCACAGGTAAGGGAATTTATTGAAAAGGTGAAGCTCTATAAAGCGGATGAGGAAATAGACCCCCAGGGCCAACGAGTAAACCTCTATGACCTGAGGACTCAGGCCCTTCGCCGATTATACGGCCTCTATCCAGACGGAGGGGTCGAAATCGATCTCGGGGAAATGGTTGATACGGTGGTTGAGGGAATGAGGAGAGGTCAGACGCTCGAGACATTGTTGGATTCCCTCCCTCAATACATCCCCGGGTATAAGAAATGAGATGGTTTTGAAGATAGGCTTTGATTTTTTTTAAGAAATAGTTAGGATAGAACCTCGAGGGGAGGAAACAATCACGAGAGGAAATTCCTCTCGTGAAGGGTCGGTTTTCTGGGAGGACGAAAACTATGAAGCTGCAAAAGTTTGAAGGTTGTTGGACAGCAATGGTCACACCATTCGATGAATCGGGGGATCTTGATCTGGAAGGATTGAGAACGAATGCGCGCTTTCAGATAAGTCAAGGAGCCAAATTGGTTCCGACAGGGACAACGGGAGAATCCCCCACACTGGACTGGAAAGAGCATGATACCGTCATCGAGGAGGTAGTGAGGCTGGCAAAAGGGGAGACCTTCATCATGGCGGGGACGGGCAGCAATTCAACGAGAGAGGCCTTGAGGGCAACGAAACACGCCCACGAGGTTGGGACCGATGCCGTGTTGCTGGTCGACTGTTACTATAACGGGCCCTCATCGCTCGAGCTCCGGACTCAATATCATGGCGTCATCGCCAAGGAATTTCCCGACCTTTTCGTCACCCCCTATATTATTCCCGGCCGCACCGGAACCCAAATGGAGGTGGAGGATGTAGCCATCCTGCACAGACAGTTCAAGAACGTACGCGCCGTGAAAGAGGCAACGGGGGACCTAGAGAGAATGGCCAAGACGCGGGTGCTCTTGGGAAACGACTTCGACATCCTCTCGGGGGATGACGATATCACCTTTGAGATGATGACCCGCCACGACATATCGGCAGCAGGGGTCGTTTCGGTGATTTCCAATGTCGTCCCGGGGGCCATAGGGGAGATGACGAGAGCCATTCTTGGGGGGGAAGAGGATAAGGGATTTCAGTTGAAGGAAGTGTTGGACCACCTCTTTAAGATCGTCACGGTGAAAACCGTAGAGGAGTACGAGGGGTTTACCGTTCCCTGTAAATTTAGGAACCCCTTGCCCATCAAGACGCTGATGAAAGGCTTAGGTCTACCCTCAGGGCCATGTCGACCCCCGCTGGGAAAGATGACGTCCAAGGGGGTGGAAATAGTTCGGGGGGCCATCAAGGCCGTCTACGAGAGAAATAAGGAGATCTTGATGCCCATCCAGGATTACTACAAGGTGAACCTGAAGGAGCGAATCGATAACGATGAGTATTGGGAGTAACTCGAAAAGATAAGAGCCTCGGCAATCCCCCGTGATCATGGGAGGATCTTCAGTTCCCTTTGGGAGAGATACCCGTTAACACTAATGTCCATTTTCCGATTTTTTATTTGACATTCTTTTCACTTTTACTATACTGTAGCCTGAACAAATAAGAGTTCGTAGCGGAGCGGAAATCTAATCGGGGCGAAGTCCTTGAGCGTTTAACATCGTCTCGCTACAAAGGAGATTTACTATGGCCGAACAGCAAGAGACAGAAGAAGAGAAAGAAGAGAAAAAGGAAGAGAAAGAAGAGAAAAAGGAAGGAGCTTTAAAAAGATTTGTAAGTGCCGCTCGGGAGGTCATGTACGGGATGGCCGCCCACGATACCGCCAGATTTGCCCTCAAAACCCGTGGGAGCATGGAGCACCTGTTCATCCTGATCACCATGGGTGATCTCTTGGGGGTGCCGATCCTCCCTCCCTACTATTCCCTGCGCATTCTTCCCTACGTGGTTCCCCAGGTAAAGACCTGGAAGCGCAGAATGCTCCGGGAAAGGGATCTCACGGATGCGCTTGCATAAGAAAACCGCCCCGGCAGGGTATGGCAGAAAAGTCATAGCTACAGCCACTTGAACTACCCGTAGAAAGGAGGCTTACTATTTCACTCGCCGATATTTTCACCAAATACCCGGACCGAAGGTACATCATGTTTGGAGGGAAAGGAGGTCTTGGGAAGACCACCTTCTCCGCGGCTACGGCCTATCACCTGGCCAAGCAGGGACATCGCGTGCTCGTTTTCTCCGTGGATCCTCAGGCTTCTTTAACCGACATCTTCGAGCGCGACATCTTCGGAAAGGGTGCCGTGGAGATCATGCCAAACCTGTATGCCCAGGAGATCGACGCTGACCAAAGGATCAAGGAATACCAGGAAGAGATCCGACAGAAGATCTTCGACATGTATGGTCTGACCAAGATCCCGGAGGAGATCGAGGGCTACATCCAGGCAGCGGCTGCTGAGCCGGCCATGGAGGAGAGCGCGATATTCGATGAGGTGGTAGATATCGTTGTAAAAGGTGGTTACGATTACTACATTTACGATCTCGTTCCCCTGGGCCACGCCCTCTACTATCTGAGTATGGCGTCCGTCTATGACACCTGGATCGGTAAGATCACCGGGCTTCGCGAGGAGATGCGGGAATACGACCAGGTGGCAGCAATCATGAAGCGGGATAAGGAAATGGAGGAAGACAAAATCCTGAACGAACTTTTGTACATTAAGGATCGGATCAACAAGTCTTCCAGCATCCTGACGGACAAGGAGAAGACAGCCTTCTTCTTCGTCCTGGTGGCTGAGGAGATGATCATAAAGGACACCCAGAATGCTGCCCAGCTCTTCGCCAAGTACGACGTTCCGTTGAGCGGGTATATAGTCAATCGTATCATTCCCCCCGAACTGAAGGAACAAGAGATCCCTGCGTATCTCCTCCACCGCATCGAGATGCAGGAGAAGTATATGGGCGTCATCCAACGGACTTTCGGCCAGGAGATTTTGGCCCATGTCCCGGAGATGGAACGGGACATCACTGGATTGGATATGATAGAGAAGGTGGCCCAGGCCATGTTCGGCAATAGGAGGTAGAGAATGGGCACGATCACCCAGAGCACGAGGCAGTATGTGGGAATCCATCCGGAACTCAAGTACATCTTTTTTGGGGGGAAGGGAGGGGTTGGAAAAACCATCATGGCCGGAGCGGCGGCTCTCTGGTTTGCTCAACAAGGGAAGAGGACGCTTCTGGCCTCCACCAACCCCGTTCACAGCTTGAGCAACCTCCTGAATCAAGACGTCTTCGGCAAGCCGGTGTTGATCAGCGATCAGGAACGTTGTTACGCCCTCGAGATCGACACCAAAGACAGCATCGAGCGTTCAAAAAACGAAATTCGGGAAAAGATCGACTGGTTCTTGAAGTTCGCCGACATCACGGTGAAGGCCGAGGAGTTCGTGGAGTCCGCAACCATGAATCCCGCTTTCGAGGAATCCGCTATGTTCGAGAACATGCTCGATTTGATGTTTCGAGACGAATATGAGATATACGTCTTCGACACCGCGCCCACGGCCAATGCCCGAAGGCTCCTGGGGATGTCCAAGGTTTATTCCTTGTGGGTAGAGAAGATGCTCAAGAGCCGGGGGGAGGCCAAGGAGTTGCGGAAAAAGCTCTCCTACAGCAGGAAAGCGAAGGGGGAAGCTGACCCCCTGATGGACTACCTCCTCCAGTTTAAGGATCGAATGGGCGAGGCCAAGATATTATTGACCGACCCGCAAAAAACCGCTTTCTTTTTTATTACCCTGCCGGAAAGTTTGCCCATCGCCGTCATTACCCGATTCATCAATTGGTTCCACGACTTCGGGATACCCGTGGGGGGGGTGATCGTCAACGGAGTGATTCAGAAGGAGACGGTAACACCTGACTCACCGGAGTTCGTCCACAATCGCGTTAAGATGCAGGACGAATACATGGAGAAGATATGGCAGACTTTTGGGGATGGTGTTAGAGCCATCGTTCCCCTTTTTGAGACTGAGGTTCAGGGGCCGGCCATGCTCAACAAAACAGGTGCACACCTCTTTGCCTGACGGGTAATCTCGTATCCACTCCTTCCCAATGTAAGCCGGTAGCCACACCTCTTATCCCCCTCCAAGCGCACCCGTGAGGTCCCTTTCCTGAAGCATTCTGCGCTTCCATGCCGGCACCCTGTGAACCACGTAGGGAAGAATGCGGAGGAAATAATAGGGGCGCATGATGGGGACCCCCAAGAGATCACCCATGGTGATCAAGATGAAGAGGTGCTCCAAGCTCCCGCGACTCTGGAGGGCAAATTGGACGGCCTCGTAGGTCGTCATTCCGTAGAAGAAATCCCTGGCGGCCCTTGTAAATCTTTTTAAGACCCTCAAAGCTCCTTCTTTTTTCTCTCCCTCTTCAGTCACGGCCAATCTCCTCTTGTGAGAATGCCACAAGCTCAAGCGCTCCATTCATGATTCGATTTTTGCCCCGCTACGGATATCTTCTTTTTCAGAGCACAGTTTAAGTATAGTAGAGTTGCCAGTAATGTCAAAAAAATATCGGGAATGGGAAATTTGAACATCTCTTTCAAGGCAGGTATAAGGCTCTATAAGCGCGGGTGAAAAAGATCACCCTGAGAAACAACGTTCTGTAGTAATCCAAAATGCAGCGGTTTTGTTTACGAGCCGTCCCAATAGTACTCCGGGAGCATTGAGCCAAAGATGGGATGAAAATTTGGAAAAAGTGTTGGCAGAAATTGTTGGGAAACGGGAATTCTAGTGGCACTTCAAATCCGAGAGATATCCAAAGATCTCCCGGAGATCGTCCTCCTGGCACGTTCCGGTGAAGCTGATCATAATCGTGCGCCCCAATTCTGAGCAGTAGAAGGAAAGACACAGCTTCTTGGCCAATTTTCTCTTGAAGAATCCTAAACCGATCTCTCCGAGAAAATACGAGGCTTCATGACCGTTGATCATCAACGATCCCCGGGAGTGGACTTCAACGCCCTTGCTTTTGAATTCACCTCGCTTCCCCCTTTTAATCACGATGGTCAGATCCAGGGCAATTTTCCTCAGGGGGTGGTAGACGATCTGATCCGTTTGCCCTGCTTCCACCCAAGCGACTTCCCCGCGTCTCACGTTGCACTGTACATCCGGATGAAGGTAACTTCTGGTTATCCTCCAGTCGGCGGGAAGTGCCAGGGTTAAGAAGTGCGTAAGCCCGAACAAGAGATTGTTGGCGGCTATGTCGTGCTCGGTCTGGTTGGGGGTCATTTCGCTGGCTCCATTAGGAAGAAGCCATGTGCCTTTGAATGATGAGATCCAGCTGGGATCTGTCGCCGTCGATGTATTTTTCCCTTTTGTTCACGATGAAGGTGGGGTAGGTCTGGGTTCGGTAGCGGATGGATTTGCAGAGTCCGCGAAAGGTTTGAACGCCGATGATCTCGATGCGAATCTTCTCCCCGTATTTTTGGGCTAGCTCGTTGAGCCAGTCGCAAAGGGAGAGATAATCTTCCTTTACCTCCTCCGGATATTCATTGAGGTCCCCCTCATCCCACTTTCCCTTCAGACCCACCTGGTCTGAAATGAGTTCGTAATGACCTCAATTACAGTAGGTGACGGGGACGAGAGAAATCACTTCCAGTGTAATGGGTTTCATTTCTTTACCTCAAAGAGGGACGGGAAGGCCGAAAAAGAGCCTTCCCGTCTCGATTTCTTCGGGGAATCTCTATTCCGTTCCCCCGGACTCCGCAGGAGCTTTGGCAGGAGCCCCCTCGGTCGCAAATCGCATGATTGCGGCCCAGGCATCCTTGCTCAATACAATCGCCAAAATCACCAACAGAATCGCGATTCCTCCAGTCACCCAATACCCGATGGCCCGGTCAACGGGGAGATCCGGGGTCGTAAAGAATGCTTTGAAGCCCAGAAAGGCAATGACAACTGCCGCGGAGAGAGTCGTGACACCCAGAAATACCGAGGGCCACAAGGTGTAGTTGTATTTCCTCCCTTCCGAGGCCAGCCAGCAGGTCACGATGAGCAGGGCCATGGAAGCCAGCATCTGGTTAAAGGCTCCTCCAAGCATCCAGATTGAAGCCAAGATCCCGGTGAAGCAGAATACCGCGAAGATCGCGATGGTGAAGGAGGTGGAGACGTGGATGTTCTTGAAAGCCGGCCAGACTTCTCCCAGCACATCCGATCCGTAGAGGCGCATGAACCGCACCCCCAGATGGATCAGGGTCAAGCCGATGATGGCAAAGACGATGCTGGCAAACGTCATCCCGGTTGTCTGGGGGAAGCCAAGGTGGGCGAGGAAGTTAGTCATTCCGCTGGCGAAAACATAATACGCTCCTTTCTTAAAGGCTGCCGAATAGCCCGCGAAGCTGCCGAAAGCCGAGACCGCGATGATAAGGGCTATCATCCCCATGAGCATCTCCATGAGCATGGAGCCGCCAGCCACAGGGAGCGTGTCCGTTTCCTTCTCGATCATCCGGGCCGTTCCCGAACTGCTCACCAGGGAATGCCAGCCGGAAACCGCGCCGCACATGATGGTCACGAACATCAGCGGCCAGAGGGGTCTTGCGCCCCACATGAAACCCGTGTATCTCGGGAAATCGCCGAAGGTTGGGTTCCCGATAAGGACCCCCAGCGCAGTGGCCACCATGGCAAAAAAGACCACCCAAAAGCCCAAGTAGTTGATGGGCTGGGCCCAGCGCCAAATAGGCAATGTGGCTCCCAAGTAGCAGAAGAGCAGTATGGCCAAAGTCCAGATGAATTTTGCCTGGGTGATCGTCCCAAAGATGACGGGAGACGGATCACCGCCGCCAATGGCGGAGAAAAGGCTCTTGACTGGCCCCAAGCCGGAGAGAACGAAAATACCGATGAACGTCCCGATCACAGTGACCAGGGTGGTGGTAATGATACCCTGTTTCCACTTATAGGTCATCTGCCCGGCCAGAACTCCCATGAGGACCCAGATGATAATACCTAAGGGAACAGCAGGATTGGACAAGGCGCCGGAAATGACGATGGCGAAAGCCCCGAACCCAAACATCAGGTTGAAGTAAATGAAGATGCTGACCAACGTCCGACCCCGAGGTGAGATCAGGGTATAGCTCATTCCTCCCAGGCTCATCCCCTCTTTCCTGACGGAGACCTGGGCCGCCGTGTAATCATGAACCCAGCCCAGGAAGGCTACGCCGAGGAGAAGGTACAGCATGGCCGGAAGCCATCCCCAGTGGACGGCAATGATGACCCCGACAATTGGACCCAACCCACAAATTGATTTAAACTGAAAGCCGAAGAGGACGTTCCTTTGAGTGGGCATGAAATCCACGCCGTCCATGTACATCGTGGCTGGTGTGGCTTTTTTCGGGTCGGACTGTACGACTTTTCTATCCAAGTACCGGCCATAGGTACGGTAAATAATGGCCACCCACGCAACAGCTATGATCAATGCTACAATTGAATACATAGTATCTTCCTCCTCATCTAAAGGATGGAAAACTGCGTAGACATTTTATTCTACCAACGCCGAATAAAACCCTCTTCCTATTACCAGCACTCCTTTTTCGGTTTCACCTCCTTCCCTCGGGATTTCTCTGTCTCACCTCCTTCCTTTTTGATCTAGCATTTGAAAAAAAGGTTTTCTGCTGGATAACATAAATCCCAAAGGGTGTCAAGCAAAAAATTAAAAGGTGTGTTAGCAAAGGGATTATGTCCCCTCTAACTGCAAAGGTAAAATGTCCCCATTATGGAG
>JABAOH010030630.1_pt2 | contig 83247 bp, 72 predicted proteins | sample 7062181 | NCBI WGS metagenome assembly JABAOH01 (sample SAMN14538630, study PRJNA623070) | marine sediment metagenome | biome: marine biome [ENVO:00000428]; feature: marine pelagic biome [ENVO:01000023]; material: deep marine sediment [ENVO:00002113]; isolation source: pool of 5 deep marine... | reverse complement strand
AACTCTATCGCCTACCTTGAACTCGGAAACCCCTTCGCCAATCTCCAAGATTGTCCCTGCAGAGGAGTAACCCAATGAAAGTGGTTGGTCAAGTCGGTTTCTCACAGCTTCAACAGTTGTGAGCAGACCTTCTCGGCGTGCCTTATCGAGAGTCTGACGCACCAAATCCGGTCGTGAACGAGCCTTACCTGCCAGACTTTTACTGGCAAACTCGACCAGCATACGTTCTGTCCCAGCAGAGACAAGAGATGCCGCTGTAAGTACAAGGGCTGCTCCAGAAGCAGGCTTCGGGACTGGTACCTCAAGAATGGATGTTTCTCCCGAGCGAAGATCCTGAACCAATTGTTTCATGATACTCTCGTGATCTCCCTAGATCAACGGATTATAGCACTCGGAACAGATCGATGTATCAAGTCTAAATTTCCAGCTGATCCCGCGGTTATTGACAAAATCCAGGCGTTATTGACTGACTATCTAGTTTAGTTTCGGCACTCCTGCCCCGCAAGTTCTCTCATAATGCTGCTGTAACCTACCAAGCAATCCTTTTTAAGACGGAAAATTCATCATGATTAGCTGATCACGATAGGATTTGGAGATAGAAGGCTTCAGCTTCGACCTTCACCCTTGGTTGAGCTGCTCGTTCCGCAATCATTCGAAAATTGTCTGTTGCTGCCTGCCTACGTTGTTCAGGGCTTGAAAGTGCCTTAACAACGGCTGAGGCAAGGGATTCGGGCTCAGAAGGATCTATCAACAACCCATTGGAACCATCCTTAATCCATTCTCGGATCGACTCCAGATCCCCCGCAATGGGGTAACTACCACAAGTCATCGCCTCTAATAGAGTATTTGGTGTGCCATCATGCTCACTGGGCGATACAGTAATCTGTCCGCGGCGGAAGATCTTGCCCATTTCTCGTTGTGTCAAACGTGGAAGTAGACGAACATACCCTCGAATATTGAGACGATCCAACCACTGCTCAGCCTCCCATTCTCCCGCCATCGTCGGACAGAGAAAAATTATTCGCGATTCCTTGGCCAGGATGAGAGGAATGGATTGGAAGAATGTATCGTTGCGGACATATGTCCGAAGACCCCTAGGATTCACGACCACAAAGATCCCATCTGGGATTTCTTCGAGTAATTGTGAGGGAGTGGCATTCATGTCTCGCTTATCAACCGAAGGATGGAAATACTCATAACGAACGCCTCCACCACCGGGCAACACAATGGCCGGACGTCCCTCATGAAATCCCCAAGTGTGCGCCAATCGTTGATCGCGGAAACAGTCCGTGTGAAGTGCATCCGCACGCTCCATAGTCTGCCTTGTTAGTTTCCCCATACTTTTTGAGGCGGGTGCATGCAGCGTAAAATCGTTCCCCCATATGGAGATCACAAGTGGAATGACTGGATCCGCCGTGGTCGCTAACATTCCCTCGAATGGAATCCGCAAGGCGTGGACAAGGTCCGGCTGGATCTCCTCTATCTTCTCTCGAACTCTCTTCGCGGAAGCCCTCAGCGTCCAAGGGCCCAACCAATGCCTTACAGCCGTTCGAAACCGGATGCCCCTTGGACCTATTGCCTTACTGGAGGTTAGGCGTGAAACACTTGTAGTTGCCGCGCCCGAGAATGCCACCGGGATATATGTCAAGGAGTCGAGAGGTAATCCTGGATTACAAAGGAAACTTGAAATCAGGTGGACCTCATGACCCAACTCAACGAGGTTTCGAATCCACCCAATAGCGGTTGGGCTCCTTCCATCGGCAATAAACAGCAGACGCATTTCACTCCACCCGCTGGAATAATTCATTTACAACCCGAATGAAGACATCCACCATGACGTCGATGTTGACCTCTTCACAAACGATCCGGTAAGCTTCCTCACCCATTCTGCGAAGGCGCTCCGGATCGGCTAGTGCCACATTCAGTATCCAACGTAGTTCATCGTAATTACCGGGCTCTACAAGCCATCCATTTCCTTCTTTGACGAGATCGCGCTGTGTCCCATCACCATCCGCCACGATCACTGGCAATGCATGAGCCATCGCCTCCTGAACAGCTAAACCACCCGTGCCAGGTAGAACAAAGAGATCTGCCTGGTCGAAAAGGTCGGATAGGTCTGTGCCATGCTTTGCCCCAAAAAAACGTGTTGAAGGAAAGATCTCGGATGCGATGCGCTCCAGGTTCTCGAACTCAGGACCATCTCCGACGATCCATAGCTCTAGTGGAAACTCAATAGCTGCGCATGCCTCGATTAACAAATCAACTCGCTTGCGAGCCTGGAGGCGACCCACGAATATAATTCGGACTGCCCTGTCAATCAACTGTCCTCGCTCAGGCTTCCGAAGTGGGGGCGGAGATACAGCGTTGACAGCCACGTAGATCCTGTCTTCTGGTATTCCTGCTGCTGCATATTGTTCTGCGCCTATGCTGCTATAGGCGATCAACGCATCAAAAATGCTCAGATATCGCACTCTTGTCCGCACTCGAACTGTAGATTGGGAACCATCAGCTTCTGGGACGCCGAGCCCCCAACCTACAACTGGACGACCCTTTTGGTGCATCCAATCAGCCGCAGCTCGATTGCTGAGGTTACGTGGATTCGCTTCTAGAATGAGAACCTCTGGATCTAATTTCCTCAACCAGCCTCTCAATCCTGGCTGGAAGCAGAGATAAAACTGCCCTTTGAACAAATGCAGGTTCCGCCCCAGTGTGAATTCGGCTATGTCCAGCTGATCAGTTGTCACAATAGCTTCATCTTCCCGAGGGAGTCCGGCAAAGACCCCCAATCCATCCGCGCATCGCGCTGCAAGACTGTCGAAAAATGGAGCTCGATACGAGGGAAGCACCCGCTGTTGCAGACCAAGCTTCCCTTCAAACCTTACACTCTTATCGATTAATGTTTCCATCTTGCTCACTCGACGGCCTCGCCCATCGCCCGCAGATAACCCTCTACCATTAGATCCAAACTGAAAGACTTCTCTGCTCGCGTCCTTGCACCTTCACGAAATCGACTCTGCTGAGAGATAATTTCCTTTGCTGCATGCGTCAGCGAATCCATATCTGGCGGCTCCAAGCGCCAGGGATCACTCCCATATGGAACAACTATTCCCGAATCGCCAGTAACAATCTCCGGTAAGGCACCTGTATCAAAGGCTAGAACAGGGAGACCACAACCAAGGGCCTCGATCACCGCATTCGGACAGGCAGGATTGGGGTCACCTGAGTAGAGTAAGTGGGCCGATCGATCGAGCTTTGGGATGTCATCCGGATGTACTAATCCTAACCAACGGACGGCAACCCCATCCATGGGATCATACTTTGAGCGGACGACGCCGGGAGCATTCCCAGCCACCTGAAGCTCTACAATCATTTCTTCGCTCAGGCGCCTTACAAGCTCCACTCCTGCCTCCAATCCAACTTCATATCCTCCACTCAGGTTCCCTTCAACCATGAGCACAACGGAACGATCGATAGGCTTTTCGTCGTCCCCGTGGGGGGTGTACTTATCCAGTGGAACGCCATTATGAACCACGGCGCATCCCTTCGAAGTTGTTCCATGTTCACGTTCCCACCAATCCTTCGCGAATTTGCTTTGGTAAACAACATAATCAGCGTAGATTCTGCGAATAGTTCGAAGGAGCAGATTGTTCAACTCTGCCTTGACATAATGGCGAAGACCAGTTTTCGCTCGCCGGTGAATCCAATTCATGCCGTCGAGTCTTTGGATGATGGGGATGCCTCGCCTTCGAAGGTACTGCAGGCCCAGGATATTGCGCGTTCCACCGACGACAAGAATGGCATCAATAGAATCATCGTAGAGATCACGAACGACCTGTACTCCACGCCGGGTCAGGCCAATGGTGATGCGCCTCTGGAATGAGGCTGGTCCAGCCATCCCTGGTATGCGTGGTGTGAGGCAGAGGCGAATTCCTTCTACCCTCATCATATCCTCTTCGCCATCGCTGCACCTGAGTTCAATGTGAAACTAAGCAAGCTGATTCCAGTTGTAGAAGTTTGAAGTTTCGGATCGCCACTTTCGTTGTCTGGGAGACGTCATGCATCAAATCCCTGAACGATCTCGTGAGGCATCGAGCAGCGCTGAGACAATGCGTTCAGCAGCGTGACCGTCTCCAAAAGGATTCACAGCCTTGGCCATTGCATTATGCTCTTTAGGATTATCAAGTAGTATACTGGCCTGCCCCACAATCCTCAGCTGGTCTGTGCCTACCAATCGGGCCGTACCAGCCTGGATCGCCTCTGGACGTTCGGTGACCTGGCGAAGGACGAGAACTGGTGTACCCAATGCAGGCGCTTCCTCCTGGAGACCACCCGAATCTGTTAGTACAAGGTGAGCACGCTTGATCAAATGAGCCATTGGTAGATAATCCAATGGTTCCGTTAAACGGATATTAGGAACATCACCCAACATATTATGCGCTGGACCGTAGACATTCGGATTTAGATGCACGGGGTAAATCATGAGGATGTCATCAGCATAGCGATAGGCTATCTCCCGGAGAGCTTGAAAAACTCTCTTGAGCGGCTCACCGAAATTTTCGCGTCGATGGGCAGTTATCAGAACAATCCGCTTATCTTCTGGCACATCCTTCAAAGGTCCTTGGTAAAGGTCATAGGGTTGTTCTATCACCCAATACAGTGCATCGATAACGGGATTCCCCGTAACGACGACGCGCTTCATCGGGATCCCTTCTGCAAGTAAATTGTCCCTGGCCCATTCTGTCGGCGCAAAGTGCAGGTCTGCAACGACACCTGCAACCCTTCGATTGATCTCTTCAGGATAAGGCTGCCACTTATCGTCGGTTCGCAGTCCTGCCTCGACATGTCCCACTTGCACCTTGTTGTAGTATGCGAGCAATGCTGCCGCCATGACCGTTGTCGTGTCCCCTTGAGCTAAGATCCAATCAGGCTTCGTCCTGCGTATCACCGCATCCAAATCAGTGAAAACCGACGCAGTCAGCTCGGCAAGTGATTGATCGTGTCGCATAAGGTTGAGATCATAATCTGTCACGATGCGAAACAAATCTAGAACCTGATCGAGCATTTCCCGATGCTGAGCCGTAACACAGACAAGCGAGTTCACACCTGGCGTCTTTGAAAGACGCTTTATGACAGGGGCCATTTTTACGGCCTCAGGACGAGTTCCAAAGATCGATAGAACCCTCAAGTTCGACCTAGACATCCCATTCTCCAGCCCCTAATACAAACAGCTTGAATCCAGCCTGTTCCCAGGTATCCCTTTCCCAAACACCGCGTGCGTCGATTGCTACACGACCGCGCATGATTCCTGCAGCTTGGTTGGGATCCATCTGCTTGAACTCTGTATGGTCAACGAGTAACAAGATTGCATCCGCCCCCTCGAGGACCTGCTTCAATGACTCTGCTGGCTTACAATCACTGGCACTTGTTGTGGGAGCGAAAGGCTCATATGTGATTACCTCGGCGCCTCCTTTGGCGAGCAGACCAGCGACCTCCATCGCCGGGCTCTCACGCAGATCATCCACATCAGCCTTATATGCGAGGCCAAGGGCTGCTATCCGGCGCCCTGATAAACCACCAAGAGCTTTGTCAACCACAGAAACAGTAAAGGCCGGTTGTCCATCATTCACCAGACGAGCCTGGTGGATCAATAACGAGAGATCAGGTGCAGCCTCCACTAAGAACCAAGGATCTATACTCACGCAGTGACCACCCACACCAGGCCCAGGCTTTAGGATATTCACCCGGGGGTGCAGATTCGCAAGCTGAATGGCCTCCCACACGTTCACATTAAATCGTTCTGCTAATCTTGAGAACTCATTCGCTGCCGCGATGTTAATATCACGATATGTATTTTCCATCAGTTTCACCATCTCAGCCGTCGTCGCCCCGGTCAGACTGATGTCCCCACGCACAAAGGTGGCATAGAGCTCACGACCGGCCTCCGCTGATTGGGGATTGATTCCACCGATTATGCGCGCATTGTCGATCAGTTCACGCAGAATTTGCCCAGGCAGCACACGTTCAGGGGTATAAGCAAGGAAAAAATCGCTCCCAGGACGAAGTCCAGACTGCTCAAGAATCGGTGCTACCAGGTCGACCGTTGTTCGTGGTGGAGAGGTGGATTCGAGCATCACCAAGTTCCCTTCCCGGATAAAGGGAACGATAGATTCGGCAGCCGATACCACATGGCTCATATCTGCATGTTTTTCACTTGTGATCGGCGTTGGAACAGCTATGATGAACGCGTCTGAAGTTTCCGGAACATCACTGATACGTAAGTTCCCAGATTGAAAAGCCGCTTTGACCAATGTACGCAAACCAGGCTCATGAATGTGAATCTCGCCGTTTCGCAGCACGTCCAGCACCCGCTGGTTGACATCAACACCGACGACTTCTAATCCATGTGTGGCGAGAGTGCTGGCCGTGGGTAGTCCGATGTAACCCATTCCGAGCACGCATATTTTTTGGAAGGTCACTGGAGAGCCTCCAATCTCAAAGTGACTAATTATCCCACAATCAGAAGTTAAAAACCCTGCCCCCTATCCCCCGAGAACACTATGGAATATCTAATGACTCGTTATTTGTTACTTTTTACTTATTACCTTTTCACTATTCTTTAATTTCTGTTGTACTATTCTACAGACTCCTCAAATTTCGCCAAATTGTGAGAACACATGATCCTTCCAGGAGGATTCCCGATGTCAACCCTCAATAAGCCAGCAAATTGGAGTTCAACTGCGTTGCTCGCTGTTGTCCTGACTGCCTCAATTCAACTTCTGCGTGTTTTTTTCCCTAGCGTTGGCTGGTACCTCAAAGATACAGTTGGCGTAAGTTCTGTGACCCTCATGGTGGTCGTCCTTGGAATGGTTTGTGTGGGATTCCTAGCTGGGCTCCTATGGAAAATTGCCGGTCCTCGTTATTCACTTTGGCTGACTGCTGGTGGTGTGGCATTGATGCGAATCGTCGAGCAGATCATTCACTCCCCTCAGGTTGACGTTTGGCTCAGCCTTGCCGGTTCTATAATGTTTGTGCTGTTCCTCCCAGTGTTCGTCGGATACAGCCGCATCAAAGATGGTGAGCGCTTCGCTTTCACCTGGGTACTCGGTATCATTTTCGGCCTTGCACTGGACAGTTTGATTCGAGGCTTTTCGAGCACTCTAGATTTAAGCTGGATCGAAGGTATGATCCCGGTCATTGTCATCTTGCTCCTCACCGGTTCAATTCTTGTATTGCTACTCACAGAAAAATTAAACGGTGAACTCGCATCCACCGACACGCGCTGGCGCAACACCCTTCCACTTCTAGCATTTGGACCCTTCTTGATGCTTCAGTTGACTATCTTCCAGAATCAGGGTTGGATTTCAGAGATTTCAGGCCTTGATTCAAACTGGGCCTTCGTGACATTGATGGCTGGGAACCTCACCTTTGTTTTAGGGGCTTTCATGGGTTTTACTCAACAGCAATCATTCAGGACCGTACTCGCAGTCCTGGCTTCGATCCTGATCTTGATCGTTGTCGCTATTGCTGACCAGCCGAGGGAATCATTCATCCTTGCACTTCTGCTCGTGCAATTCCTCTTCGGTTGGAGTTGGTCGTACATGTCTACATACCTCATCCAAACCGATAGAAGCGGGATTGGACGCACAACGATCATGTCCACACTCGGGTTACTGTTTTTCATTCTACTTGTGTTCTTTTTCTACGCGTCACTTGTTATCGCACTGCCGATTCCCCGTGAAATAGTTCCACCTATCGCGGCAATTATCTTCGGTGTCGCATTCCTGGGTGTTGCAAGTCTGCAGCCAAGACCGATCCCAGTAGAAGGCGAAAGTCGTGCGCCCGCTCTCATAGCATGGGCACTCGTGATCCTCTCACTCATCTGGTTGCCATTCCAAACCCCACCCCCCTCACCCATCGATCCCGACAGTGGTCCAATAACCGTGATGACGTACAACATCCACTCTGCCTATTCCATCGAAGGCAGGCAAGACCCTGAAGCCATTGCACTAGTCATCGAAGAAAATGGAGCAAACATCGTCGCCATCCAAGAAATTTCCCGTGGATGGCTCATCAATGGTTCAACCGATCTTACTTCTTGGTTGTCCAACCGACTTGGGATGCAGGTACTCTACAAGGGCACAACAGGACCCATGTGGGGAATCGCGATTCTTACCAAATACCCAATTCTCGAACATGGTTATGGAGATCTTCCATCGCTTTATACCTTAATCGACAGGAGTTACCAGTGGGCCCAGCTCGACGTAGGATCGGAATCACCTGTGAACGTCATCGGGACGCACCTGCACCATGTCGGAAACGAAGGTGAAATCCGACTTGCACAGGTTGAAGTGCTCCTTGCTGCATGGGATGATCAGCCTCATACACTGCTCCTTGGCGATCTAAACGCGCGACCTTGGGATCCAGAGCTAAAGCCCCTCTTCGATGCTGGATTCATCGATTCATGGGCAGAAGCCGGTGTGGGAGATGGATTGACATTCATCTCAAATGATCCTTTCCAACGTATTGATTGGATCTGGCACACGCAGGACCTTGCTACAGAAGAAGTGGAGGTCATCGAAACAACAGCGTCGGATCACTTTCCATTGGCCGCAACTATCGTATCCGCTCCGTAATACTCGACGGTCTTCGTAGCAGTGCACTTCAACGATGATCAAGCACTTCCAGATATATACATCTCCGCTGTAATTGTTTATCTTTAAAACTTCTAATTATTCAAACCGATTGATGATAAAGCGAGTAGAATCACGAGAGAGGATGTGTCGAAAAGCTTCGGGCGAATACGCACTCGAGGTTGTGCTTTTAAGTGAGGTTCAGAATGCACATTATCATCGGATCAGATGAGCGTAATTATCTAACGGACAGCATCGTCGAGCAGCTTCGCTCGCGCGATTTCGAGGTGACACTTGTTGGACCTCTCGCGGAGGTTGATGCTTCGTGGCCCACTGTCGCTCGCCAGGTTGCCGAAGGTGTTGCACAAGGTCAGGCCGATGAGGGCATCCTTTGTTGCTGGACGGGTACAGGTGTCTCCATCGCGGCAAATAAGGTCCCTGGAATTAGGGCTGCGTTATGTGATGATGCTGAGACTGCGCGCGGCGCGCGCCTTTGGAACAATGCCAACGTTCTCTGCCTCTCTCTACGGCGAACCTCGGAAGTGATCGCTCACGAGATCCTTGAGGCGTGGTATAAGACTTCCTATCAGGCTAACCCGGAGGATGACGCTTGTCTAGCGGCAGTTGACGAATTGGAACAAGACTATTTCCAATCACAGGTTAAACAGGATCGAGAAGAGGCTTCAAATCTCCTCTAACCTAGCCGCACCCTCTTACATGGCACTTCACAAAGTGTACAATAGTCCGGTTGTTGGGACTGGGAGTTCTTGGAATGCAGTATCGGATCATGGTGAGTGACAGCATATCGCCTGAGGGCGTGAAGGTGCTTCAAACTGAAGCTGATGTCATCCTTTCCGATGACCCGGGAAATCTTGGTGAGGTGGATGCGCTGATCGTCCGCAGCAGGACCAAGGTGAAGTCTGATTGGATCGCGAAGGGTATGCCTCGCTTAAGGGTCATCGGACGCGCAGGTGTAGGCGTTGATAACATTGATATTGATGCCGCGTGCTCACATGGCGTGATCGTCGTTAACGCTCCGGAAGCCGCCACTGCTGCTGTCGCCGAGCATACTATTGGCCTGATGCTCGCACTTTCCCGGCAGATACCTACTGCCGACCGAACCATGAAGGATGGTGAGTGGCGTAAGTCGGAATTCATGGGTGTAGAGCTACAAGGCAAAACTCTCGGCATCATTGGTGTCGGCAGAATTGGCACAGCCGTTGCTGATCGCGCAGTAACCTTCGGGATGGAAATCCTGGGATGTGATCCATATGTAGGTCAAGAAGAACTCCAGTCGAGACCCATCGATCTACTGTCATTCGATGAATTGCTAGCGCGATCGGATTTCATCAGCATACACGTACCCCTCAATGAAGAAACACTTGATATGTTCAACACTGAGGCATTCTCGAAGGTTAAACACGGCGCACGACTGATCTTTACAGCACGTGGGGGTGTTGTGAATGAGACAGCGTTGCTTGAAGCCCTGAACGCTGGAACTGTTTCCGGCGCCGCGTTGGATGTCTTCGAGAATGAACCCACTGATTCAACAACGCTTGTAGGACATCCTCGTGTTATCAGCACACCACATATTGGCGCCCAGACCACTGAGGCCCAGATACGAGCTGGGATTGATATCGCGACGGAAGTGCTTGCAGCTTTAAATGAAAAACCCCTGCGCTGGCAGGTCATCTAAGGAGAAGAACAAAGGACATGGAAGAACAATACAAACGCTTACTAGAACTGCTCGGAGAAGTTTCTGACTTGCAGGCCGCGGCAGCCGTCCTCGGTTGGGATCAACAAACATACATGCCGCCTGGTGGCGCACAAGGCCGCTCAATGCACCTTGCCACCATAACCCGGTTGGCGCATGAGAAATTCGTGAATGAGGAAATCGGAGAGTTGCTTGAAGCGCTGAAATCCGAAGCCGCTGATCTCGATCCCGATTCCGATGAGGCCTGTATCGTAAAACAGGTTAGTCGTGAATACGAAAAGCAGCGAAAGGTCCCAGGAGAATGGGTTGCCGATTTTTCTCGTGTAACCAGCATGGCTCACCAATCATGGGAAAAGGCAAGAAAGGAATCAGACTTCCCCACTTTCGAGCCAGATTTGGAGAGTGTCTTTGAACTGCGGCGGCAATACGTCGATTTCTTCACCCCATATGACCACATTTACGATCCGTTATTGGATGACTTCGAGCCAGGTTTGAAAACCTCCGATGTAATCCAGATCTTCGAAGAATTACGCCCCAAGCAAGTAGAACTGGTTCAGGCCATCGCTGAGAGTTCCAATTCCATCGACGATGCTGTCCTTTACCAGAGCTTTGACGAAACCAAACAGTGGGATTTTGGAGAGGAAGTGATCAAAGCATTCGGCTACGACTTCGACCGTGGCCGCCAGGATAAGTCGCCTCACCCATTCACCACCTCGTTCAGTATTGATGATGTACGCATCACGACCCGTGTCCGCCCGGACTTCCTCAGCACTGCTCTTTTTGGAACGCTCCATGAAGCGGGGCATGCCATGTACGAACAAGGCATCAGCGACAGCCTTGCGCGAACGCCGCTCGAAGGTGGCACTTCACTTGCAGTCCATGAATCCCAGTCCAGGATGTGGGAGAATCTGGTTGGACGGAGTAAACCCTTTTGGGTCGCATTCTACTCGCGTCTGCAGGAGTACTTCCCCTCTGAATTAGGGGATGTCAAGCTGGATGACTTCTACCAAGCTATCAACTTGGTGGAACCCTCACTGATACGCGTTGAAGCCGATGAAGCAACGTACAACTTGCACATCATGCTGCGCTTCGAACTGGAGTTGGCCCTACTTGAGCAGCAGCTAAAGGTATCCGACCTTCCGGAGGTTTGGAACCAAAAGATGGATGAATACCTCGGCGTTACACCTCCTAATGACGCTGAAGGTGTCCTGCAAGATATCCACTGGTCCATGGGGATTTTCGGGTATTTCTCAACCTACAGCCTTGGGAACTTGATCGCTACAATGCTTTGGGACAAGATGAAGATCGATATCCCCGACCTGGAAAAGCAAATTGAACTTGGGAAATTCGATGATCTACTCGGTTGGCACAGAGAAAAAATCCACCAGCATGGCGGTAAATACGAACCTATGGATCTAGTTAAACGAGCCACTGGTTCCGAACTAAGTGCTGAACCCTACATTCGTTATCTTCAAACCAAGTTCGGAGAGATATACGACCTTTAAACACGAAGAGGCTGCCGGTTCAATGCCAGGCAGCCTACAAACTTCCAATTAGGGAGTAAATGTGAACCTCCATGAAATCCATGCGATTCTCGGCTCCTCTGTCGTCGTCTATGCTGGTCTTGCCGCGATTTGGGGCTTGATCACAGTCATGAGAGGTAGGGGCGTAGACAGCAACTTCTTAGGGGTCCTGGCCGTCCAGGAAATCCTAATCCTGGCACAAGGCTTGTTGGGAGTGATCCTTTACTTTGGCGATTCTCGTCCTGCCCAAGGGGTTCACATACTATATGGTGTTGTGGCAGCCATCACAATTCCAGCATTCTTTGCACTCTCCAGAGGCAGAGATGACCGCATCGCCGCACTTGCTTACACAGCAATCTGTGTTTTTCTTGCGGTCATCGCTCTCCGAGCTGTCGGAACCGGCGGATAATTCAGTTTCTTCACTCTTCCCACCTATCGATACTGTCTTGCATCTCATCTCGAGGTGCAGAAATTTTAAAAACGGAGAAAATAGAACCCTGGACTAAGCTGATATTGGGATGAACCTTCCCGTATTTTCCACTCTCATATTGCTGCTCTTTTGTGCAACACTTTTACTTGGTGGGGAGTATCAAAAACAGCTTATGCAGACGGCTTAGAACCTTAGATGCAAGATGTAATTCGAGGAAATCAGGTTCGATGATGATCGCTCGTATCGTGAAGCTTATGATGCTTACATTGATGTTGGCAGCCTGTGCCGCGCCCACTGAAATCATGCCCACCTCTTCCCCTTCACCTGGGCCAACTGTAACCACGCTCCCCACAGAAAGTCTCTCTAACGCTCCGGCTCCATTCACTACCCAAACTCCCATCATTGTCATCGAAGACCCTTGGACTGTGGATACCCCTACCCCCAATCCTCCTGCAATCAACCTGCCCCTTGAGAAAGTTTCTATCGAGCGCCCGGGGCCTGGCTCTCAAGTCACCAGTCCTATTCGAGTTCGCGGACATGCTGGTCCAAGCTTTCAGAACCGCGTCGAGCTGCGATTGATCGGTGAAGATGGTCGTGAGATTACCAATGCATTTACTTATTTATTGGCAACCCCTGGAAACATAGGACCGTTCAGTACCGAATTGCTTTTCGAAACACCATTAGTTGCCGAAGCGGCCCGACTGGAAGTCCGAAATTACCATAGGGAAGATGGGAAACTCGATCATATGGGCTCCGTCGATTTGATCCTTCTTACTGTCGGAAATCCGGTAAGCCACTTTGGCATCTACGGCGCTGAAAAGCTGCACCTGATAACGCCGCGCGAAGGTCAGATCGTTGAAGGAGGCGTCATCATGGTCACCGGCGCAGGCTGGGTTGATGCAGATGTTCCACTCCACGTCGAAGTCCTGGATCATGCTGACAACATTGTGGGATCAGCAGAAGTGTATATTGAACCGCGGCAGGTCGGTCGATTGGGCACATTCGAGGTCCAAGTTCTCTATCAGGTTGAAATCACCCAGTATGGCCGAATTGCCGTTTATGAGCCAAGCACCACAATCCCTGGGATGATCCACTATACTAGCGCAAGAGTCCTCTTGAAACCCTAGAACTTCAGAATAACCTGCTCGAGTGAGAGATCCAATCAAAGAGATATTATCCTTCCGAGTCTGGAACCTAGATTCCCAATTCTTCGTCTCCATAGTGTTATAATCCAACTCTTGGAGTACTCGCACATGCGTATCTCACAGACATTCTCAGGGCAGAACTTCGATGCATTGAAGCTGGCAGGACGCCTCCTGATTGCACTGATTACTGCTGGTTTCGTTGCAGCCATCGGAATTTCCATTTTCTTCTTTGGTACTCGAATCCTTTATCCTCGCGAGGCCCTTCCTGGCGTGTATGCAGCTGGGCTTTCACTTACCGGGATGGATGCACGGGAGATCGAGGCCGCGCTCGATGAAACCATCACATACCCCGATGAAGGGCTCATCGTCTTTTACGATAACGAACGACCCTGGACAGCCTCGCCCTCTGAACTAGGTGTTTCCATTGATACAGCTGCCATGGCCTATAGAGCGGTAGCGGTTGGTCGTCAGGGAAGCATCCTTAATCAACTAAGCGAGCAACTTGATGCATGGTTCTCCGGGAGGGCCATCACTTCCCAATTGGTTTTCGATGAGCAGATCGCGGGAGAGTATTTGTCAAAAATATCGCAAGAAATCGACAAACCTCTAATTGAGGCCAAATTTACCCTGGATGGTGTCCGGGTAGTAAACCACCCTGGGCAGATCGGACGCGCTCTCAATATCGACGCGACCATTGATGAGCTGGAGGAACCAATTTCGCTCCTTCATGATGCACAAGTCGATCTGATCGTTGAAGAACTGCCACCTCTCGTCCTTGACGCTTCAGCCCAGGCCGCTCTGGTTGAAGTGATGCTAAGCGAGCCCCTTGTATTAACGACAGAAGGTGCAGGACCGTGGTTGATCGAACCCGAAACTCTAGCCGCCATGCTTCAATTCAACCTGATCGAGGATGGGTTGAGCGCGGAGTATGGGATCAGTATCGAGCCTACACAACTCACCGAATTCCTTGGATCCATGATTGCGGAGCTCAACCGCGGTGCAGAGAATGCCCGGTTCATCTTCAACGATGACACTGGTGAACTGGACTTGCTCCAGTCGCACGTGGTGGGACGATCGCTAAACATATCCGAAACGATCCTTCAGATTCAAGAGGAACTTAATGAAGGCATCCATGAGGTAGCCCTGGTCTTCGACTACGTTGAACCGGATGTAAAATCGGACGCCACTGCAGTCGAGTTGGGAATCAGCGAGCCTGTGAGCGTGGTGTCAAGCTATTTCAGTGGTTCAAGTACAGCTCGCGGCCATAACATCGCTACGGCCGCTGCGGCCTTTCACGGGCTCCTGATTGCACCTGGTGAAACGCTCTCCATGGCTGAAGTGCTCGGCGACATCAGCCTCGACACAGGCTATGCCGAAGCCCTCATCATCTATGGTGATCGCACGATTGAGGGTGTTGGTGGTGGCGTTTGTCAGGTTAGCACAACCCTCTTTCGCACAGCGTTCTTCGGTGGCTATCCGATCGTCGAGCGTTACCCTCATGCATATCGCGTTGGTTATTATGAGCAAGGTCGCAATTCACCCGGTCCAGGATTGGATGCCACAGTCTTCGTCCCATTGGTCGATTTCAAATTCACGAACGACCGACCTTACTATCTGCTCCTCGAGACATACATCTACGGAAACCAGCTCGTTTGGAAGATTTATTCGACTTCAGATGGGCGCGAGGTCGATTGGAACAAAAGTGAATCAAACAAAGTCGAAGCTCCCGATCCCCTATATAAAGAGAATTCTGATCTTCCAAAAGGGGAAATCCGCCAGGTGGATTGGGAAGCTGATGGATTGGATGTAACTGTATGGCGTACGGTTACACTTGACGGCGAAGTGCTTTTTGAGGACATTTTTGAAACCCACTACCAGCCATGGCGCGCCATCTACGAATATGGTCCTGGGACTGAACTCCCCGAGGATGCCAAGACAGAATAGGCCAACTTTATTCACAATCCTGACCTCGCGACGCTTCACTTTTTGAATGAGAGATAAAATCAAAAAATCTTGCCTGTGGTAGAATCGCACCGTTCCTTGGAGGCGATCATGATCAGTGAAGACTTAATGGAAATCCTCCGCTGCCCATCCTGTGTCAGAGAGAAGGAAGGGCTCCTCAAGCTCGTGAAAGACACTTGGCTGGTCTGCCAGGAACCGGATTGTGGCCGCAAGTATCCGATTCGCGACGACATCCCAGTCATGCTTATTGACGAAGGCGATAAGTGGGTCTCTGTCGCTGAAGAGGACCTTCCTGTTCCACCCCCTGGTGATTAAGGCCCTCTGTGCAGGACGTCGCAGCATTACTTGAAGACTTAACCTCAGATGACGACCAGCGGGCTGAAACCGCCATCGAGGAACTCTCAAGGATTGGCGAGCCTGCAGTTCAATCGGTTCTTGATCTCGCGAAGAGCGCGGATCCTGACCACCGCTGGTGGGCGTTGCATGCGCTGGCAGCACTAAACACCCCTCTAGCCTCACAAGCATTCATTGGTTCACTCTCCGACTCCGACGTCGCTGTACGCCATTGCGCCGCACTTGGATTACGGCACAATCCCTCAGAAGAAGCAATACCTCACCTGATAGACGTTCTTTCGAGCGACGACCGCCTCTTCGCCCGGCTTGCGGGAGATGCTTTAACCGTAATCGGCAAACCGGCAATCCCAACCCTTGCTAACGCACTTCAATCAGAAGATCCCGCGCTGCGTGGTGAGGCAGCACGTGCATTGGCACTCATGCAAGATCCCGAGACAATCCCCATCCTCTTCACTGCCATTGAAGATCCATCGGGCATCGTCCAGCATTGGGTGGAGGAAGGGTTGGACAGGTTGGGCGTTGGGATGGCCTTTTTCAAGTCTTGAAGCCCAACGCATGCTTTCTAAAGTTTTCACTCTCACGCCGTCATAACCCACGCGATCCATAGTCCAAGAATAACCAGCCCAATTCCTAACTTGATGCCAATTGCTGCACCATACCCAACACCCAACCCCAGCATAGCCTTCAAGGCCAAATCTGCACTGCCAAGACGCCTGTACTCCATGATGAAGCTCCCCAATAACATCAAAACTATACCGCCAACTGGCGTCAGGAAAATGAAACCGAAGATTCCCAGGATCAGCCCAACCACGATGGATGCTACTGAGGCACCACCAATTCGCCCACCAAGAGCGCTCATCCAAAGATCAGCGGCCACACCCACCGCTGCAAGCAATGTGATGGCACCGAATAGCCAGGGGCCGTACTCGCCCCAGCCTACGATCAATCCATAACCAAGGCTGGCGCCCCACAGGACGAGCAGATCCGGAAAAAGGGGTAGGAATATGCCGACGAAACCCAGGACCATCACCAGGCCAGTGAGCACCGTGAGAAGGGTCTCACTCATGATCATGATCACTCACCAGCCCGGATAAGCTCCTGCCCGCCCATCCACGGACGTAAAACCTCAGGGATCACAATGCTGCCATCCTCCTGCTGATAATTCTCCATCACGGCGATCAGGGTTCGCGGTAGGCCAAGACCCGAGCCATTGAGTGTATGCAGGAAACTTGGTTTCGCACCTTTTTCTTGTCGGTACCGGATGTTCGCTCGGCGCGCCTGGAAGTCGCCGCAGTTGGAAATGGATGAGACCTCCAGCCACTCAATACATCCTGGCGACCAAACTTCGATGTCATACGCCTTGCGAGCATTGAAGCTCAGATCGCCCGCACACAGTTCAAGAACACGATAGGTTAAACCTAACTCACTGCAGGTCTCCTCCGCATCCCGCAACATACGATTTAGCTCATCATCAGAGGTTTCTGGTGTAGAGAAGGTATACATCTCAACTTTGTCAAACTGATGGCCACGCTTGATGCCGCGTACATCTCTTCCTGCCGACATCTTTTCGCGTCGAAAGCACGCTGTGTATGCAGTGTAGCGACAAGGAAGCGACTGGCCATCGATGATTTCATCCATGTGCAGCCCTGTTAGAGGAACCTCAGCTGTGGGTACCATCCAGAGGTCATCTTCATGATCCTTGTATAGATTCTCTCCGAACTTTGGCAGCTGTCCCGAGGCGAGCATGATCTCCTCACGGACAAGGAATGGAGGATACTTCTCGAGGTACCCCTGCCGGATGTGAAGGTCCAGCATCCATGCGATTAGGGCCCGCTGCAAACGCGCTCCAGCACCGCTGAGCACGTAGAAACGAGAACCCGCTACTTTAACGCCTCGCTCGAAGTCAATCATCCCCAACTTCGGACCCAGGTCCCAATGCGGTAAGGGATTAAAATCGTAGGTCCTTGGCTCGCCAACAGCCTTAATAATGACGTTCTCGCTATCATCTAGACCATCCGGCACTGTCGGATCAGGTACATTCGGTATTGAGATCATCAACTCATACAATTCGGCATCGACATCAGATACCTCGTTATCAAGCTCTTCGATCCGATCGCCCAACAGGCGCATCTCCTCAATCTTCGCCTCGCGTTCCTCGGCATCCTTCATTCTTCCGATTTCTTTGGAGGTACGGTTGCGGTCTGCCTTTAAGCCCTCAACTTCAGTAAGTAGACTGCGCCTTTTTGTGTCGAGCTGTAGGACCTCATCGATGGGCTGTTCTTCGCCTCTGCGAGCCAGCCCTGCCTTCACCTCCTCCGGATTATCCCTGATCCTTTGAATGTCAAGCATTCTGCACCTCCACTGATTCGAAATAAGTCACCCCCTCATCCGCAGGACGAGGGGGCGATCGTGGTGCCACCTGCTTTCACCGCCGATTCGATTTCGATGCGACGGCCTCTGGGCGCTGTAACGGGCGAACCCGGCTCCCTTATGCCGAATGTTACGGCTCTCCGGAAGCGACGAACCCAGATGGGTTGGTGGAGTGGATTCAACCGCAGCCAACACCGCCTCACAGCCACCGGCGGCTCTCTGGAGTTGGGGACGCAGCGTACTCATCTCCACGCACGTCACTCTTCGTGCTCTTGCACGTTTCAATTTGAACCGATTATATTGCCACTTTAGATCAAGTCAAGGGCGCTAAGTCAAGAAGTCAACAAGGTGACAAGTTAAGAAGTCAACAAGGTGACAAGTCAAGAAGTCAATAAGGTAATAAGTCAAGAAGTCAATAAGGTAATAAGTTAAGAGGTCAATGCTGTAATAAGTAAAGAAGTTAATGAAGTATCCAATTCAACTCGTTCACTTCTTGACATTTTGACTTTTTGACTTCTTGACATATTAACTACCAACATATTCACTTCGTTATTCGTAGGGCGGGTTTCTACACCCGCCGCAAATACCCGGCGATAAAGTCGCCGGGCTACATTTCAGCGCCCCTCCGGGGCTTTAGTCGGCTTCAGCCGGCTTGAGCTATGTAGCACGGACATTTATGTCCATGCGGATGATGTTAATAAGTCAAGAAGTGGATAAGGTAATAAGTCAAAGAGTTAGCGAATTATAATTTAAACTCATCGACTTTTTGACGTTTTGACTTTTTGACATCTTGATTTTTCACTTCTTGACATCTTGACTTTTTGACTTGTTACCCTATTGACACTCGTTTCCTAATTGAACCAGTAGTCGTGTCAGTAAGTAAACTCACATAATCCACCATAAAATTCATGGTTGACGATCTCACCTCCAACATATACAATCTTTCATACCCGGTGAGGGGGCTCCCCGACTCTACGAACTCATTTAACATTGTATCCCCGTAGATTTTAGTATCAAATGGGAGCCAAATCTACCAACCGCAAGGAGGGATTATCGACTCGAACATCTACTGTTTGATGTAATCCGCGATCAATATTCTCTAATCTAACAAGGAGGAGAGATTTATGTTACGCCGAAAGTCATTACTTCTATTAAGCTTCGTTTTGCTTGCGAGCCTGATTTTGGGCGCATGCGATGGCCTTGGTGCAGCAACCGAGGAACCAGAAGCTGAACCGTTGATCGTTGGTACAACGGACAGCTGGTCGAGCTTTGAATCAGCATGGGTATACAGCTTCCACGATTGGGAACTTTTCCATCAATGTGCTGACGGCTTGCTCAATATCGTCCCTGGCTCTGCAGGTGAAGTGGAACTTGCACTTGCTGAGGACTATGAAGTAAGCGCCGATGGCAAGGAGTACACCTTCACATTGCGCGAAGGCGTCGAATTCCCCAACGGTGACCCCTTGAATGCAGATGCCGTTGTATTCACATTGAATCGCATCGATCCCATCAACCAGGAAGAAGGTGAAAACGTAGGCCCCGCCCTGTATTCAGCCTATACTGAAGGTGTTGAGAAAATCGACGACATGACAGTGAAAATCACATTCCTCGATGCCTACCCATTCGCACCTCAGTTGATCGCTACAAACCCATGGAAGATCCTGAATCCAAATCAGTGGTCAGCGACAGAGGCTGGGACAGAGAACCTCGCGTGCGGCATCGGGCCATTCGTCTTAACCAGCTTCACCGAAGGCGAAGAAGCGATCTTCGAGGCCAACGAAACCTACTATGGTGACCCTCCAAAGAGCGATAAGGTCATCGTGCGCTACTTCGCTGATTCACCAACCATGGCGCTGGCACTTCAGAACGGCGAGATTGACGTTGCCTGGAAGAGCCTGTCACCCGCCGACCAGCGCGCGCTGATGGGTGCCGAGGGCATCACAACGGAGGTCGCCGGTGGAACAGAAATTCGCTACATCGTCTATAACTCCACCACCTCACCATTTGATGATAAGAACGTCCGACTAGGTCTCGCGCAACTGCTTGACAGAGAGCAACTAACCGATCTTGGCTGGCAGGGCATCAAGGTCCCACTTTACTCGATGGTGCCTCCTGGCTTCTTGGGCTTTAAGCCCACATACGAAGGCACTGAAAATGTGGAAGAAGGCAAGGCCCTTCTCGCCGGAGCGGGTTTCACCGAGGATAATCCTCTGGTGATGGACCTCTGGTACAGCCCCACTCACTATGGAGACACAGAGCCTGATGTTGCGACCGTTATCAAGGAGCAGTGGGAGGCCAGCGGCGTTGTCCAGGTCAATCTCCAGTTCCTGGAGTGGGCTGCATACCGAGATGCCGGGCGCGCCGGAGAACTCCCGGTTTCGCTCCTCGGATGGTACCCCGACATCCTTGATCCGGACAACTACACGAACGTCTTCGCTCACTCGCCTGCATCGTGGTCAGGTTCGTACTATAGCGATGAAAAGATGGATGAACTGCTCGAGGCCCAGGCTGCGGAGCTGGATGTGGATACGCGCGTTGGCATCTTGCATGAGATCCAGGACTACTGGGTCCCAGAGAGCCCATTCGTCCCACTAGGACAGGGTAAACTCTTCATCGCGTATCAAGATGGTGTTGCCGGTGTCGTACTAGATCCAATTGCCCTTCTGCACTATTTCTTGCTCGAGAAATAGATGCTGAGGGAATGGGTTAGTCTCTGAGAATGAGACCCTAAGGGACCTGAGCGGACTTAATAATAAGCTCAGGTCCCATTCCGAAGTTCCATCAATACTCTGTTACAATTCGTAAAATTCTCTAATCAAAACGGTAGGTTGCCATGTCACCAGGCCTAAGACGTTACATCCTCGTTCGCGTTGCTTTGACCATTCCAATGGTTCTTATACTGGTTTCATTAGTCTTTATTGTCCTACGAGTGATGCCCGGCGATCCAGCTGTGGCCATCCTGCGCGAGGGCGCCTCCGAGGAGCAGTTGGCTGCATTCCGTGCTACTTTGGGGATGGATCGTCCATTACACATCCAGTACTTCGATTTCATCGGTGGTGTTGTCACTTTCGACTTCGGCGAATCCATGGTCCGACCAATCCCTGTAACACAGGAACTCCTGACATTTTTCCCTGCCACCGTGGAGCTTGCCATCTTCAGCATGACAGTCACAGCCGTCGTGGGGATTTTTTCTGGCGCTTATGCGGCGAAGAATAGGAAGCGCGGATCTGACTATGGAATCCGCATCCTCAGCATCATCATGTATTCATTGCCAATTTTTTGGCTTGGCCTCATGCTTCAGATGACCTTTGGCGCTGGATTAGGCTGGCTTCCGGTCTCAGGGAGACTCAGTCCAGGTATGACGCCGGAACAATCCATCACAGGCCTGTATACCATCGACGCAATCTTGACCCAAGATTGGGAACTCCTTGTCGATGCATTAGAACACTTGGTATTACCCTCTATTACATTAGGCCTAGTTTTGGCAGGGATCTTCACCCGTCTCACACGCGCCAATATGCTCGACGTCCTAGAGCAGGATTACATTACGGCCGGTAGAGCGCGCGGCATACGTGAGCGTGTCTTAGTGTACAAACATGGCCTGCGCAACGCATTTATCCCAATCGTTACACTTTTAGGATTACAGTTCGCATTGCTGTTCGCTGGCGCTATCCTGACTGAGACGACTTTTTCATGGCCTGGTATGGGCAGGCTCGTGGTTGACCGAATATACGATCGAGATTTCAGCACAGTTCAGGGAGCCATTCTCTTTTTCGCACTACTTGTTGCAGCGATGAGTCTCTTCATCGACGTTCTCTATGGCTTCCTCGACCCAAGAATCAGGTATTAAACATGACAACGACAATATCTGAGAGACCTCGAGAAGAGGCTGGCGCCCTTGTGGATGAGGATATCGGTTTCCTTAGACGCATATGGCGAGGTCGACAGTGGTATGGTGCGGAGTGGTACATCACCGTCTTCGGTGGATTAGTCCTGGTGACGATAACGATTGTGACCATCCTCGCACCAATCTTCGCACCTTACGATCCCAACGAATTCGTAGGCAGCCAGTTCATCCCACCAGGCGGTGGGAAACAGGCGGTCCTGGCTCGATCCGGTGAATACGACCTCGTCACAGAAGAAGATTTACAAGACTTACACGTAGGCGTACAACGCAACAAGAACGGCACAAACACTGCCGTGGAACTCGAGCTGGAGTACACGAGATACCAAACGCAAGACGAAATGGTGAATGCTCTCAAAAATGGAGAGGTCGATGTGATCCTGATCGACGAAAGCGATGTCGATACCGTCTTTGAGGAGAACCCTCAGCTTGAATTGGTGGGAGGAGGCATAGGGCGCAGCTTTTTACTGGGGACAGACAACCTGGGAAGGGATATCACAAGCAGGTTGATCTGGGGCGGCCGAACGGTTCTCGGCGTCGCAATTCTTTCCGCATTAATGTCTTCTGTGATTGGTATCAGTCTGGGGTTAATATCTGGCTTTACTTCAGGGCCTCTAGATCGAGTGCTCTCACTCACGATGGACAGCCTTTACTCATTCCCCGGCTTGCTCCTGGCGATTGCTATGGCAGCAATGCTTGGACCTGGGCTATTAAACGTAGCCGTCGCAATTTCTGTAATTTACATTCCCACCTTTTTCCGTGTCGTGAGGGGACAGGTGCTCTCCATTAAAGAGGAGCTCCATGTTGAAGCTGCACGCAGCCTTGGGGCAAAATCGATCCCAATTCTTACGCGGTATATTTTCCCACTCGTTATTCCTTCAGTGGTCGTGGTCTTCTCTCTTAATGTCGCAGATGCCATTTTGACGGAAGCAGGCCTGAGTTTCATCGGATTAGGTCTGCCGCCGGATATCCCTGATTGGGGATACGACTTGAGTAAAGGGCACTCCTTTTTGGTCGCAGGGCACTGGTGGATGATCACGTTCCCGGGAGTTTTGATCACCCTCGTTGCAATGGGCTTCAGCCTACTTGGAGAGGGATTAAGTGAGATTCTCAATCCACGATTGGTGAAGAGTTAGGTGAGACATGCCAACTAGTGATATCCTCTATAGCATCCGAGACTTGTCCGTAGAATTTGATACTCGCTTAGGGAAATTGGGCGCAGTGGATCAGGCATCCTTTAATATCCGCAGAGGAGAAGTCCTGGGTTTAGTCGGAGAATCCGGTTGTGGGAAATCGACGCTTGGTAAAGCCCTTATGCGAATGGTCCCAGAACCAGGGGAGATCACATCGGGAGAACTAATCTTCGATGGCATCGACATTCTCGCTTTGCCCGAATCTGACATACGTGAACTGCGAGGAAGTCGGATAAGTATGGTCTTCCAAGACCCGATGACCTCANNAATCCTATGTCTCCGATAAGGAGGCTAAAGCCCGTGCCGCTGATTTAGTCGATAGATTGGGGATCACAGCCGATCGTCTTGACGACTACCCTCATCAGCTCTCCGGCGGGATGCGTCAGAGGGTCATGATTGGACTGGCGCTCTCCCTTAGAGCGGACCTGGTGATTGCAGATGAAGCGACGACCTCATTGGATGTGATCGTTGAGGCACAATTTCTCGACCTCCTTAAAGAATTAAAGAAAGAGTTCGATCTCACAATCCTGCTCATTACACATAACATTGGCATTGTAGCAGAGCTCGCGGATCGTGTTGCAGTCATGTATGCAGGTCGGATGACTGAGATCGCTGGCGTCAATGAATTGTTTTCCGAACCGAAACATCCATATTCCGAGGGATTGCTAAGTGCAGTCCCCAATATTCAACTCGATGAGGAAGAACTTTATAAAATGGCGGGGACTCCACCAGACCTGATCAACCCACCGCATGGATGCCGCTTTCACCCTCGATGTCCCAAAGTGATGGACATCTGTTCCCAGGCTGATCCGACCTTACAAACCATCGCACTAAATTGGCGGGTTAATTGTTGGCTTTATCAGGATGTGCCTGAAATTGAACAGCTGCCAGATGGAACCATGAAATGAACTCTAGTATTCAACCATCAGAAAACGGAAATCAAGACCTTCTCGTTCAAGTCCATAATCTCAAGAAATGGTTTCCAGTCCAAAAAGGCTTAATCGATCAGATACTCTCACGAGAAACCCTTCACGTACGAGCTGTGGACGGAGTTTCTTTCGATCTGCACCGCGGGGAAGTCCTGGGTTTGGCTGGCGAAAGCGGCAGTGGCAAGACGACGATTGGCCGCCTTGTGCTCCGCTTGCTGGAACCAACCGAAGGACAGATCTTCTTCGACGGTATGGACATCACTCACTTGAAAGGTGAGGAATTACGGAAACTCAGGCGAAGGATGCAGGTCGTTTTCCAGGATCCATTTGCCTCACTCAACCCACGAATGAAAGTCGGGGATCAAATTGCCCACCCACATTCGATTCATCTCGAAGCAACCCGAGAGGAACGACGGGCAGACGTTGAGGAAATGATGGAGCATGTCGGCTTGACACCCGCTCGCCAGATTTACGATAAATATCCCCACCAGCTCTCAGGCGGGATGCGCCAGCGCGCTGTGCTTGCGCGTGCACTCGTCACGCATCCAGATCTCGTCGTGGCCGATGAACCCATCGCGATGGCGGACGTCAGTGTGAGAGCACTGCTCCTTGATTTGATGGTTAGACTTCAGAAGGAATTGAACCTGACCTACCTGTTCATTACCCACGATCTTGCAACTGCGAAGTACATTTGCGATCGAATTGGAATTTTGTACCTGGGAAGATTGGCAGAGGTGGGTGAACTTAAGCAAGTATACAGAAAATCACTCCATCCCTACACACAAGCACTTCTCGAAGCTGTCCCAGTCCCTGATCCCAAGTTCCGCCGTACGGTCACTATGCCAAAAGGTGAGATCCCGAATCCGATTAACCCACCCTCGGGCTGCCGATTCCATCCTCGTTGCCCTGTTGTACGTCCAGATCATTGTCCTGTGGAAGAACCGGAGCTGCGTGAGTTAGAGCCAAGTCACTTTGTCGCTTGTCTTTATGCAGAGGACTTTCTTTAATCTAACACTTGGAAGCTGTCAGTCATCTTTTGAGAGTGTCGAAAAGTCAATAAGTCGACAAGTTGATATGTTCATACCCCTACAAGGAGAATTCGCACTACTATCGATCCCCCGACTTATTGGTTCTCTTTTTCAGCCTGATTCCAGATTCCAGATCCCCGATTTCTGATCCCTTTTCACCTATCAACTCATTCACATATTGACTACTTGACTTCTTGACATCTTCACTTCGTTCCTTAAAGCAGGATCCTCTGAGTTGGGAATGGCATCTCGATTCCCTCACGATCGTAGGCTATCTGGATCGCCTGGATTCCTGTGTTGGTTGCATCGACCGTGCTCGAAGCCTCCGTGTCAACCCAGTATTGGATCGAAAACTCAATGGCTGAATCACCGAACTGCTGCATCACAATTTTGGGCGCTGGGTCTTGCAATACTCCTTGAAGTTCCGATATTGCTTCCAATGCCACACGCGAGGCCTGGTTAAGATCCGTCTCATAGGCTACGCCTATCAAGATTTCCACCCGCCTGTTGATGGCCTTGGTGAAATTCACGATGGGACTCACGAAAACGTCACCATTGGGGATGAGCACATAACGGCCGTCCCATGTGCGCAACTCCGTCGTCCTGAGTGAGATCGTTTCAACTACCCCACCATACCCGCTCACTTCAATGGAATCTCCGATATTAAACGGCTGCTGAATGAGAAGAATGATCCCTGCCACAAAGTTCTTGGCAACATCCTGAAGTGCAAATCCGATTGTGAACCCAACGATCCCCAATGTCACGATTAGTGCACCAAGCTGTCCGGGCCAGACCAATTCTATTGCGATCACGATTCCCAGGATCCGGATTCCCCATTTGCTGAGCAGTTCGAGGAGGACGATAATCTCGTTATCCACCTCACGCTTTTCGAGGTTCTTATGAACCAACCTCGCCACCCAGCCTGAGAGGACGAAGCTAATGACTAGCGTGACGATCGAAATCCCGATGCGAGGTCCGAAGATGATCGTTTGTTCAATGAAATCATCAAACGTTATCCCAAGCTGCGCCATCATGCTCCCCTTTTAGACGAAAGAGATCAGCAGCAATGATATCACAACGGCCTGAAATCTCGGTCCTTATGCCGTGTTACAACACAGCGGAAACGCTGGATGCGGCTCTCGAATCAATTCACGCACAAACGCACATCGATTTCGAAGTGATCGCCGTTAATGATGGATCGACGGACGGAACGCTTGATGTGCTACGCTCATGGGAGTCACGAGATTCTCGCGTTCACATACTCAACCAACCACACCAGGGAATCATCCAGGCACTAAATACAGGTTTAAGGCATTGCAAAGCAGCCTTAATCGCCCGGATGGATGGCGATGACCTTGTTGAACCAACCCGATTTACAATGCAAAGGGATTTCCTAAATGAGAACGAGGATATCACCGTCGTCAGCTGTCTCGTACAGGGTTATCCTGAGGAGGATGTGCGAGAAGGATATCGCTTATACATCCAATGGCTCAACAGCCTGATAACACCGGAAGATATCGCCCGCGAAATCTTCATTGAAAGCCCGTTAGCTCACCCCTCGGTGATGATGCGGAAATCATGGCTGGAACGAGTGGGTGGGTATCAGGAGCACGGCTGGCCAGAGGATTACGACCTGTGGCTGCGGATGCATATTATGGGCGCGAAATTCGCAAAAGTCCCCGAAGTGCTATTGTCATGGCGTGAACGCGCTGGCCGTTTGACGCGTACCGATCCACGTTATTCCGTTGAGAATTTTATTCGTGCAAAAGCGTACTATTTGCTTAAAGGCCCATTGAAAGGCCGGAATGCCGTGATCCTCTGGGGCGCCGGCCAGATGGGGAGGCGGTTGTCCAAGCACTTGGTTCGAGGCGGCGCACCTCTGAGCGCTTTCATCGACATTGACCCCTCTAAGATCGGTAGTGAGCGACGCGGCCGCCCAATCCTCCCACCAGAGGAATTGCCCGCGTTATGGAACAGGTCCGACAATCCCGTCGTATTGGCCGCCGTTGGATCCAGAGGCGCAAGAGAATTGATTCGGGAACAGCTCACCACTTTGGGTTTACGTGAAGCAGTCGATTGGTGGGCAGTGGCGTGAAAACCCACGGTGCCATTGATGGGAGTGCCTCCAGGTTTTCCATAACAGTTGCCGAACACAGCCCTTAGCTTCAGGTGCGGTTCTATCCATGTCCCCCCTTTATGGATGAACCGATAATCATGGTGGAAATCACAGGACCCATCAGTTCATCAGAAGCAATAAGAGCATAATGACACTCGTTTTTGCCTGCACACTGTGGGGTAAATTTGCAGGCATATGCACCCAAGTGCCGGAGGAAGCTTGCACTTCTTCATCCCCTAGGATTATGTCGGACTCTCCCTGGATGAAGTGCAGGATTGCAGGATGAGCTGCGGTGTGTTCAGATAGTTCCTGGCCTGGTGCAAAGCCAAAGAGCACAACCTTCAGGTGATCATCCACGAAGAGCGTCCTGCTCACAATGCTGTCTTCGGGGATGTTTTGCATCTCTTCGGCGAGATCACGGACGTAGTTCCATGATTGTTGATTCATTGCGCCCTCCTCATCTCCCATTTGATTTCAGCTCATCTGCTTCAAGTCAGACAAGAGCACGAAACAGGATATTCGACTTGTCTACTTGCTCAAGGTCCTTACTTCAGTAATCACTAATGATTTGTCTGCCACGAATTATCCGTCATGATTCTTCAAAAAATATATTCGTATTATGTCACCCTCATCTTTCTTGGTCCATACTGAATATCCCTTGGATCTCATGATATCGATCCCTGGAGCGGGCAGAAATGTCGTGACAAGCTCAATGATTTCGCCAGTGTTAACCTTCTTCGCTTCTCGAAGGACTGCCACCACGGTCATATTGTGCTTATCTTCAACCTCTTCTTCAACAACGGATACTGATATCTTTTCAGTGGAGAACCACTCCGGCTCAGGTAAAAAATAGATTGTATCCTCATAGGTTTCATCCATCACCGATTGGCCTACTTCATTCCTGAGAATGTTAATCAATTCGTTAAGTTGGATACCTCCCACGGATGAGATGTGCTTCATAGTTTCAACTTTGGATATCGATTTTCGCAGAAGTGGATTCTTCAATTTTTTGAAGGGTGACGCCATGCTAATGAGCTTATCTTCCAGTTCCGGATATGCGTCCAGTAATTCGCAGACCGTAGTCGAAGGATTAATATCAACATTTACTTTTGTAATGGTAATCTGCATTTATACTGTTTTTTTCTCCAACTTCGCGAGTACAACACCCATGGAGCACACATCGAAGTGCTCCACGGGCGATGCTCGAAGCCTCAACCTCGTATAAATCCGAAGTCGAGGCTCATTAGTGACCAAGCGTTTCGGTTCTGTGTGAGGTGTTGAAGATGCCGGTTGGTGATCTAGTACCGGTGATCTCGGTAATTAACTGAAAGGTATCTGCGTCATAGACACGCACAATATCTCCCTGCCAATCACTGAGATAAACATACTTACCATCCGCCGTGAACTCAGGGTGCAGCGTCATGTAGCCGTCATCGTTGATCATCATCCCTTGAAATATTTCGCCACCGTATAGGAACAAGCCGGGGAACCATACGCTGATAGTCCGCATAGGCCGTTCCAAACTCTTTCAAGAGACGCCGTTCCTCAAAGATACTGCCTATGTAGGTATATATCGTCAAGCTAATGACGAGTGCCAATGTGCTTGTCGTCATGACTGGCATGAGCCAGATGAACAGCAGACCAGCAGCGTAGAGTTGATGCTGCACATAGCGATAAGGGCCAGTAACTACTAACTCGGGCACCTCAACATTGCCATTTCCCATCATTTGGCTAATCCCCAAGAAATGCCTAATGTTCGTACTCATGAGATCCACAATCAAGAATACGACTGCACCGATTTGCCCACCGATGGCGAGATAGCGCCAGACTCCCGAGATTTCATAGAGAATCCGTCCAGGGAACGCGGCGACAAAACCTAAAAGTGGTAATAACAGCGCCANNCCTGGGCTTTCGCCCAATTGCTAGCAAGCAAACTGTGCAGTCCACCGTATAGCACGATCAGCAGGAATGTGAGTAAAGGACCCCAAACAGCATCATTCATATCTCTTCGATCTCATTTATTATACCTATTTAGATCATATTTATCTCGTAGTAATTCCATTTGCGACTGGGAGCCTTGAGAGCATGCGCTTGCGTGGAATGACATAAGAAAAGAAGTCCTGGAAGTACAATCCCAGGACTTTACCATCAAGCGGATCTAAATCGCTTTGTAGTTTTGAATAAGTCAGGAAGCTCGCATTGCCCTCATCCGATCTATTGCCCCCTTCGCAGGTCCAGAGGAAAGCAGCATGATGATTGTAATAATCACTGCCGAACTCAGACACCAAGCACAGCTTGCGCCGATGACGAACGGCTCAAGGAAAGTAAGATAGATGGAAAAGATCGTGCCCAATGCTGCCATGGCCAGGAGGATAATTTTTGCCCAATCCGATGTTGGTTCGCTGGAGTAGTTCCCCACAATCCAAGCCAGGATAATCCCGACATAGCCTGCAAGCCCTATCACCCCGACAGGGATGACGCCGAAGAGATGGGCATATGTGCTTTGCTGCACAGCGTTGCAATCACCCACAGGTCCACAAACCGCAGTTGCGCCTGATGTTTCGACATAGGCAAGATAAAAGGCAACAGCTATTCCCAAAACGGAAAGGACCGGTATCGCCCACGATAGCGTGCTCGATTCCTCTTCTCTGACCGATAATGCCAGCCTTCCCCCAACTCCAACCACCGCAAAGATCATTCCGATCAAAACCACAATGGATAATGAGTTTCCAACAGGATCAAGTTGGATCCGGTCAAGGGTGGACATTTCGGTTACCGGAGTGACACCTTCACTTTCTATGACTTCAGAGGGCTCAATCTCCTCCTCTCCTGTACCTTCATTTCCGTTTTCCCCAGTGGCAGATTCCTCCGCTATTGGAGCGAGAACCATCAAACCGATTGCCTCATCCAATCCGGGCACATCAGGCCAATCGATTCCTTCCTCAGCTAGTGCATTTTCAATAATTGGTGGAAGTTCACGTGGAATTTCAACAGCGCCGATCAGTACGTTCTCTCCAACCACCATCATCGGAACCACACGCCTCTCCTCAGAGACCCCATAGCTTTCAACTGCTGCGATATACAGCTCACTTCCAAGTGGAGTTAGCACGTTGACATAAAGAAGCTCGAGAGATTCCCCCATGAAAGCAATGAGAGGTGGGCCGACTGCCTCTTCATCTTGAGAAGGAGGGATGTAGTAGACATTAGGATCAACTCCATATTGATCGATGAGCGGCGGAAGATCCTCTTCGATGACCTGATGGCAATGTGGACAAGCCGGTGAATAGAAGAGAATCACTCTGACAACAGCATCACTTGCAGCTGCTGATGGGACGAACCTCAATGCAACCAACAACACGATAGCAATTCCACGAAACCACTTGTTCATCCCATGAATTCTCCATTCAACCTCAGCACTAGTAGCTTTCATCTACCAGGACGGTCGTTCCAGAGAGCCCAGAGAGTGGCCAGGCTGACCTCAAGACGATCCCCAAGCTCGCTCCCGGCATTTGTTGTGACATCATCCTCATTTTCAAGGACAACATATGGGATGATGTTATCACGAACCGTTAGGTACCCCGAACCACCACCGGCAAATTCAAACCAGTCATCATCTCGATAGAGGCGCTCCATCTTTTCATCTGTCAAAGTATGTTCCATGATGCTGTCAGGACGATCCGGATTGTAGCGAGATCTATTCTTACGAGAGGACTCTTCGAAAGACACGTTGACATAGAGTACCGCAGCCTTCATGAGAATATGATCACTTAGGTGCTGATAGGCTTCTCGGTAACCACCGTGGTTATTTCCCCGTGAGAACTCGAATAATGCAGTCCAATCACCCACTACGTCCCGCTTCCATTTATCATACTCGAGGCATAAGCGTCGAATGAGTAGATGCCAATAATCATCGTTCAAGAAGTATTCATCAGAGGTGCTGTGTAAGCGTGGGAGCTTGAATACCCGCTCGAGAAGTTCATCCTCCTCGAACCAACTCCAGAGGATCGGAAAGTCGTCAAATGCTTTTGGCGTACCTAAATGAAAACGCTCTTCTCGTTCCCTCGCAGCAGTGTCCTTTAAATAGCGAGTGATCTCACTCTTACCGGCTCCTGGCCGAGCATTCAAGATGAGGATGGGAAAAATAGACGTCATGCGTGTATGTCCTCTCTACAATCCTGCCGATTTTGACACCTGGAGTAAGGTTCGTCAAGGTGCAGATTGTAATCATCATAAATCCAATGATGACACAAAATAGCTGTACCGTGCTCTAATGGTCGGCATGGTAGAATCCTCATTTAACACTCATTCCTGGAACACCGTTATTAGAAGCCAAGCTGTTTCTACTCAAGACGCACCCTGGAGGAAGTATGTCCACTCAACCATCGTGCATCTTCTGCAAGATCATCGCCGGACAGGCTGAAGCCAGCTTCGTGCACAAAGACGACAAAGTTACTGCATTCATGGACATCCAACCACTAGTGCGAGGTCACCTCCTAATCGTTCCCAACTACCACACACCGAATCTTACCGAGTTGGCGGACGAGTATGCAGGCCATATGTTCAAAGTCGGTCGGCGGCTAGCGCAGGCATTGCGCGCTTCGGGCTTACGCTGCGATGGTGTGAACCTATATCTTGCGGATGGAGTTACGGCGGGACAATCAGTATTTCACACACACCTACACGTCATCCCAAGGCACATAAAGGATGGTTTCCGCATTCACTTTCCAGAAAGCTATGGTCAACGTCCCCCTAGAGCTACACTGGACGAGGATGCTGAAATCATACGATCTGCAGTAGAGACCACATAGGAACGATGAACAGAATTAGCTCTAACTTAAATTCCAATACTGGATTGTCAAATTTCGCAGGTTGATGCAGAAATTTTCTTGGTCCTTGTTTCTCACACTCGGGAGGTTCTACCGAACTCAATAGCTTTTGTGGGATCTACTACAAACTGCTGATGAAAGGACATGAAGTTGAAGACTGACAAAATGGTGTGTGTGTATTGCGGATCTAGTGACCGGATTGATAGGATCTACCATGATGCAGCAGAATCCATGGGAATTGCGATCGCGGATCGCGGTTACTCCATCGTATATGGCGGAGGTGGGACTGGTTTGATGGGCTCTGTGGCAGATGCAGCGCTCAGTCACGGTGCAGCAGTGATCGGTGTGATCCCCGAGGCATTCAACACTTCCGCGCTCAATCACAGTAACCTTACCGAACTCCGCGTAGTCAAATCTATGCACGAACGTAAAGCGCTCATGGCCGACATGGCTGATGCCTTTATCGCACTCCCAGGGGGATTCGGGACCTTTGATGAACTCTTCGAAATCCTTACTTGGGCGCAAGTTGGCATCCATCGCCACCCCATCGGCATCCTCAATACTGAAGGTTATTATGATCCATTCCTCACACTCATCAAGCATGCACAGGAGGAAGGTTTTATTTACAATGAACACCGCGATCTGCTGGTCCACGATCAAGATCCAACCAATCTTCTAGATCGACTAATGCACTACGTCCCACCAGAGAAACTAGATCGTTGGGTAAATCGGGAGGAGAAGAAATGAACGCTGCACAGTTTTTCGACCATTGGAACACAGTTCATCGAGATTTTATGCGTGCAGTCGCACTGCTTGAAGATGAAGATCTCGCGTATCTACCTTCCCCAGCCTACTCTCGCACCATCGGCGGTATCTTACGCCACGTCATCAACCTAGAAAACGGATGGATCCATTACGTAATACGAAGGGCATTACCCGAGTGGCCGGATGAAAGGGAAGAAGAATTGAACAGCGTCGAGGTTCTTCGTAAGGAGCTCGATCGAACATTCGACGAAACCATGGACTACTTGAAAACGATTCCAGTTGATGACTTCAATCGCATCGTTCAGGTCCCTAATGATGGTATACCCAAGCTTGGTTGGATCTTGTGGCATGTGTTCGAGCAGAAAATCCACCACCGAGGGGAGATCTTCCTTTGCCTTAGCCTCCTCGGTAAGCCGAGACCAACAATCGACAGACCTGAATAGATACTGCTGAATGGAATAGTTCTCTTTACATTTCTTTAAGAGTGGTTATGCAAGGGCCAATTCGTATTCTGCACTTCGCACATCTGTGTACTAATCAGGAAAAATACGCTCGTATAATTCATCTGGCTAGCTAAGCACGCTACTTCTAAGGCTCACTTGTTTTGGCGTGGTTACTTTGCCCAACATCTACATCTCCACAGTAACATCGAATCGAGGCGTCCATTTCGAATTCACTCATCTGGTGAACTCACTTAATACTTGGACGCCCCAATTCACGCGGTATGCGAGCTCCCTCCAACCTCCCTCGGCATTTACTTCAGTTCAAGCACAACTCCAGGCTCCGTCCAACGACCCGATGTGCCATTGACCTCATAGGTGCCGTTGCCCCAAAGGATAAATCTGCCCGTTCCAGTAGCATGAAGGGCGATGTTACTTCCCTTCAATCCTACGGAAATCAAGCTCCCTGCGACATAGGCTTTCCCGTTGAATCCAACGTACTGGATCCACCCATTGGGTAGTTCTATCCTCTTCCCGGTTCCGGATACCTGGATGTTTGCGTCTCCAGCGTGATCCTTGATATAGAGGACCCCACGCCCAGTGATCTTTACTTCCCCGTTTCCACGTACTCCGGCCGTACCGTCGCCGTATGCGACGAGGGTTCCTGTGCCTCCTCCCCCTGCTGCAAAGGCTACAACAGGTAGAACCATTGCGGCCAGAAGGGTCAGGGCAATTCCAAACATTAACTTTTTCCTCATCTCAGCTCTCCTTTCTCAACCACCCTCGCTAACAATAGATTCGAGGGCTGAATCACTAAGTTCCGTTTGCTGGTTGGCGAATGAGCAATCTTCCACTCGGCACGCATACCTCCAGTCACGTACCAAGCTTATGAGGTCGAAGTTGCATAATGATTGTGATGATGTAAAAGGGATGCAAAACGCTGACTGTGGGAAGGAGCGGAGAAACACAAGCTTGCAGAGGATTGGTCAATACGTCGATATGTCAATAAGTTGATAAGTCAATAAGTCAACGGGGCAAAGAACAATCCTTGCAGATATAAAACTCATTCACTTATCAACTTTTCAACCTATCAACTTAACAACTTCCTTTCGCAAACTCCAGGGGGTTAGACTTCTGGTAGTGGAAGCCAAACTGTAAATCGCGACCCAAGCCCAGGTATACCTTCGCTCTCAACGGTGATCCTACCCCCATGGCGCTCGGCGATTTCCTTGCAGATGGACAATCCCAATCCTGTTCCCGGAACTTGCGTTGGAAGGCTTGCATGCCCGCGAAAGAACCGTCTGAATATCAACGGCTGCTCCTTCGGTGGTATTCCGTAGCCGGTATCCTCAACTTCCACAGCAATCCAATCTTCATCATCACTGCTGTGGCTCTTCGTCCTTATTGTGATGGTACCGCCTTCAGGAGTGTAGTTGAGTGAATTTGTGAGCAAGTTGGTAAAAACTTGAGTGAGTAGTTGTTCGTCTCCCATAGCTAATGGCAGTTTAGCTTCACATTCCAACCTCAAGTCCAAACCCCGCTGCGCCGCTAACCTCTCACGATCCTGAACTAACGCACCAAGCAGATGATTAATGTCAACCTGCTCAACGTTGAATGGGTGTGCATCAGCCTCCAAGCGAGATAGACTGAGCAGATCTTCTATGAGGTCTGCAAGCCGCTCACTCTCCCTCGAGAGTGTTTCCATATAGCGCGAAGCCCTTTGATCGTACTCCGTCTGTCGGAGCAGATCCAGGTAAAGGCGGATGTTGGTGAGTGGAGTCCGCAATTCATGGGAGACATCCGAGACAAATTGCGAGCGAAGCCGGTCGAGCTCTTTCAGGATGCTGATGTCGTGTTGAACGCCGACGAAGTTCACCACATGCTCAGCCTCATCCATCACAGGTGTGATTGAAAGTGCTGCCTCATAAAGAGACCCGTCTTTCTTACGATTCACTACTTCGCCGCGCCAAACACGACCGGAGAGAATCGTGTCCCATAGTTCCACGTAGAATTCTTGCCCATGCCGTCCACTCTTCACTAAGCTGATGGGCTTACCAAGCACCTCATCCGCTGCATAACCATTGAGGTTCTCCCAAGCGGTATTGACGTACTCGATAATACCGTTCGGATCTGTAACAACTACAGCATCACCTACGTTGGTGATGATAGCGTCTAGCCTGTCACGCTCTGTCATTAATGCGGCTTCCAGAGACTTCTGGGTAGATATATCCAGCACAAGACCAGTTATCCCTTCTGGCTCATCGTCCTCGTTAGAGAGAAGGGTAACTGCGAGTAATGTATGTATGCGCCGTCCTGTCCAGGAGAGCAACTCAACTTCATATACTTCGGTGTCAGGACCTTCACCGCGGATACTAGCCAACGTCCGCCTGATTACCTCTGAACGATACTCTGGGGCCAAGAAATCGACCACGGAGCGGCTCCTCGCTTCACCCGCAGGAAGTTCGAGCATCTGCAGAAGTTGACTATTTGCGTATTTAATTTGCGCTTGAGTGTCAAGCTGGAAAATCCCGGTAAGGGAGGTCTCGACGAGCGATCTGTACCGTGTCTCCGAGAGCGAAAGCTCTCTCGTCCTGGCGATCACCTCCTCCTCGAGACGCTGCGCTTGAGCTTCAATCTGACCATAGAGATGAGCATTCTCGATGGCAACCGCGGCTTGGCTCGCAAAAGCCGTAAGCAAATAAAGGTCTGCTTCACTAAAAGGATGGTCATATCCATCGCGCTGCACAGTCATAACGCCCATGGCCCGCTGGCGGATCTTCAATGGCGCTAACGCAAGTACTTCCTCTTCCTGTTCTGGGGTTCCTGGGACTTGAACGGATTGTGGATGGTCCACAGGTCGGTTTGCCAGCATGGGTTTCCCCTGTTGGAGGACATAGCCAGTCAGCCCTTCACCAGGTCTCAATTGGACTTTCATGACTTCATCGGCGTGAGGGTGAAGAGCTATCACACAGGTGAGTAACTCGTCCTCGGTATCCAACAAGTGAATCCTACTCCCGTCTGCACGCAGGAGTTGTTTAGCCTGCTTGGTAATCTCCTCCAGTACCGTCCGATAATCAAGCGAAGAAGAAATTGCGATCGAGCCTCTCCTCAGCGCTTCGGCCTCTTCAGCGTGTCGCGTAGCCTCTGCGTAGAGCTGCGTATTTCGGATGACTCCGGTTGCTATATGGGAAACTTCGACAAGTCTCGCGAGATGCTCATTGGTAAAAGTACCCTCTTCCCCGATAATGAAAAGACCGATCCCACCGATGATGGTATCACCTGAAATGAGTGGTGCTCCAATAATCGCCCTAATTCCAACTTCGACCCATTCTTGGAGTGCATCCGGCCGATCTGCATAATTATCGATCAGTATCGGCTCGCGATCTTCAATTAATTGCCAGATGATTCCTCGACCGCGGGGGACAGTTCGCTCTTGAAGAAACTGTGGCAGGCCAAAGAGATTACGAAGCATAAGTGTCTCACTATTCTGATCGATTATGACTACAGCCCCTGCGTTTGCGCCCGTTGCCTCGGCAGCTAGATGGAGCACGCTGTCAAGGACATCCGCAAGATCTCTCGAGTGAGCTGCAACCTCAGCTGCCGCAATACGCAGCCTCTCCCGTTCCAACGCTAACTCCATTTCCGCGGTAGCGCTTAAGTGATTCAAGCTAATGGCGATGTGATCCGCAAGGCATTCCACCATGGGAATGTCCTCTTGTTTTAACCATTCGGCTGTCACATCCATCACACCGAGCACACCGTCTCCAACACAGAGGGGCGCAAAGATTGTAGGATGATCGCCCACGGCCTTCAGAATTTCTTCTAATAAAGGTAAGACGTCAGTGGGAACTACGTTACGTACTGTTTCTCGCCTATCTTCCCTGAAGACTGGTTTGCGAGTTTCCAGAACCTGTCTGTAAACCTCCACCTCATTAGGATCAAATTGATAACCCGTGAGTTTGCCCCCGATAATGTCCATTAAGGTGCGTTCCAGTGAGGATGGCAGCGCGCGTACCTCCAAGCGTCCTTCGGGAGAGAGGAGCATGAGAGTTCCATTCATGTTCAACCGACTGAGTTCCTCAGTGACTGCTTTAAGCAACTCACTCTCGCTGGAGATTCCATAGCGCGCAAGGGCGACCGTTGCGCGCATGGCTTCTGCCCATACCAATTTGGATTCCGAAGGAACTCGTACCTGTTCTACCGGCGTCACTTCAATCCGCTCCTCAGACATCACGGCGAAGTGTAGCATGGTTCGCGATTTGGCACTGGTGCTTCAACATGAACACAAGATAAAAGACCAGAATGGTACTAAGCCACCTTCATAATGGACTTCCAGCCGTAGATGAGGCTGATCCGTTACCTTTTGGTACTAATTCAAGCCTTTCCCTTTACAGTCTCTATAGCTGTAGGTAGACTCATATTCAGTTATATGCGAAAGGTGAAACCAATGTCGATACTATCGAACTGGAAGGAAGTTCTTGATACAGCAAACTTATCCCCCGATAAGGAGATGGATACAGTTAGTAAATGGCTGATTATCACACGAGCCGCCGTGTTCTCTATGACAGCTACGTCAGGTTTAATCGGTGGACTTCTTGCTGTCGCTACAGTGGACGCCCCTGACTGGCTAAACTTCGCGCTAGCTATGATCGGATTGATAATCGCTCACGCTGCGAACAACATGACCAACGACTACTTTGATATGGAAGGTGGCGTCGACACGGAGGAATACGCCCGAGCCCTCTACGCACCACACCCAGTGCTTGGCGGATTGATCTCCAAGACAGGATTGCGAAGTGCCATCATCCTGCTCAACGTCATAGACGCGGCTATCATGATCGTTCTCACGTTACGGGCGGGTTGGCCAGTACTCGTTTTTGCAGCGCTCGGTCTGTTTATCAGTGTCTTCTATGTAGCCCCGCCCATTAAATTGAAACACCGCAGTTTGGGAGAATTAGGTGTCTTCATTGTTTGGGGTCCGCTTATGATTGGCGGCACCTATTACGTCACTGCAGGTGATTTCCCAATTGCAGGAATCTGGATTTCCACTTTACCATACGCCATCCTGGTAGCCACGGTACTGATCGGCAAGCACATTGATAAATTAGATGATGACAAAGCAAAAGGGATCAATACCTTACCAGTGCTCATTGGCGAGAAAGCCTCAATATGGCTAAACATAGCTCTCATGGTGGCTTACTACCTCGTAATCGTCCTCCTTGTGGTGACAGGCACACAGGCCGTGTGGCTACTTCTAGTAGCATTTGCAATTCCCAGGCTAATACGCGTGCTTAAGATTTATCTTGAACCTAAACCAATGGAACCTCCTGAGAACTATCCTGTATGGCCACTCTGGTACGTCTCTGCTGCTTTTTTTCACAATAAACTCGCCGGCGGCTTATTCATTCTAGGCCTGATCTTGAACATCATCTTTCCATTCGCATTACCACTGTAAGGTTATGCCGAAATAGCAAGTTAATCTGCATAGCAAAAATCCGTCCCCACAATAGCTTCGCTGTGGGGACGAATCCTTTGATGGATGATGAAACCTATCAATTAGTCTAATTTCTCAATTGGTAGATGTGGATCACAGAGCTGTGTTTTGTCCTATGGTTAATTCCTCCAATTGCAATTATGCTGACTCACTTTTGGCTCATTAGGAGTTTTACATACTGGGCACGTTCAAAAGTAAAGGGATCCTCAGCTTCAAGCTGGCTCAAGCTGCCTCGAAATTCCTCCAGCGAGGCGTACCCATGTTCCGACATCCAGTTTTCTACCTCCCGCAACATGGTCGAGAGATAGGGTATGCCATTCTTGATTAATGCCGAAGCAGTTTGCACGACAACCGCACCAGCAAGGATGGCTTTAACGGCATCCAATCCGGAATGTACACCGCTGGTTATCGCCAAGTCTGCCTTAATCCGACCGTAAAGCAGCGCGATGTGCCGCAGCGGCACTTTTATTTCTTCTGGCGAACTCAAGACCATTTCACTCTTCAAGCTTTCAGTCTGAGGATCGATATCGGGCTGAAGGAACCGGTTGAATAGCACAATGGCATTAACGCCGATCTCATCGAGTCGGTGAGCCACATTCAGTGGCGATGTGTAGAATGGGCTCAATTTCACCGCAACAGGAATGCTCACCTCACTCTGGACCACGTTAACGATCTCGATCAATTCGCTTTCAATCTCAGCAGCGGTCCGCGCAGGGTTCGTCGCAACGGCATAAACATTTAACTCCAGTGCGTCGATCCCGGTGTCCTCCAACTGCCGAGCATACTTCGTCCACGCGCCTGGTGTCACAGCATTCAAGCTTCCTATTAGAGGCATCTTTACAGCTTTGCGACTTTTCTCCACCCACATTAAGTGCTCATCCGCCTCACCGTGTGTGATCTCAGGGAAATAGGAGAGCGCCTCAGGGTAATTTTCGCTCCCTATAGACAGGTCTTCCTCCAGCTTGAGTGCGTCCATCATGATCTGCTCCTCAAAGAGCGAACGGATCACAAGCGCTCCGGCGCCTGCTTTCTCAGCCAATTCGATCCTATCGATCATACTGGAGATCGAACTCGCTGCGACAACCAGAGGGGTTTCCAACGGAATGCCCATGTAAGTGGTTTTCATATCGGTCATTTTGTCTCCCTCCTGTCCGTCACCATGTGATTAAGGATCGCCCAAAATGTATATTTTGTACAGTGTCAGATGTCCTTGGGAACCGGATGGGAGAACGTCGTTTTGACTTCGCCAACGAGAGACTCGAGTCTGGAGACTAGGCGCAAAGGCTACGCCAATGCGTTGGAGACTAGAGACTGGAGATTGGTTATCAGTAGCCAGTAGCCAGATATCTGATCCCTGATTCGCGGTCCCCTGATCCCTTCTTGACTTTTTGACTTATCAACTTATAGTCTTTCTTACTGATTAACTGATTTACAGATTCCTGATCCCTGAGATCTGACTACTGTCTCCTGGCTATTGAGCTTAAAGCTTACAGCTTACCGCTTAAAGCTAAACGCTAAAAGCTAATAGCTAACCGCTTAACCGTGACAGTTGTCCTCCAATTTGCGATGCACTTCTACACTGTTGTACAAGAGTAAAGATGGATAGACTAATGGATTGACAACGTTGCGATAAGGAAGTTACCATCGCAGCGTTGATGATGAAAGGAGACTTCCATGGCAGAGAAGAAAGCCGAACGGAAGCTAGTTCCATATGAAGGCAACGCAGCAGCTGCACACGTTGCCTATGCAACGAACGAGGTCATCGCAATCTACCCAATAACTCCCTCTTCACCGATGGGAGAGATTGCCGATGAAAAAGCTGTCCAAGGTGAGAAAAACATTTACGGCACTATTCCGATCGTTGTTGAGATGCAGGCAGAAGGTGGCGCCGCGGGAGCTGTACACGGCGCCCTGACGGCAGGCTCACTCACTACTACATTCACTGCATCCCAAGGCTTGCTCCTGATGATCCCGAACATGTACAAGATCGCTGGGGAGTTGACACCAGCCGTCTTCCACATCGCAGCGCGCTCAGTCGCTGCTCAAGCGCTCTCCATATATGGCGACCATTCTGACGTGATGGCTGCTCGCTCCACAGGATGGGGGCTCATCGCATCTAACAACGTCCAGGAGGTTATGGACCTGGCATTGATTGCCCAAGCTTCGAGCCTTGAATCTCGCGTACCATTCCTTCATTTCTTCGATGGATTCCGTACATCCCACGAAATCCAGAAGATCGAGGAACTCACTCATGACGATATGAGGGCAATGATTGACGAACAGTACATCGCCGATCACCGCAAGCGTGGTCTATCTCCGGACCACCCCTCCATTCGAGGGACTGCTCAAAACCCTGACGTTTTCTTCCAGGCTCGGGAGACCGTCAATCCCTATTACCTTAAAACTCCTGGGATCGTCCAGCGAGCGATGGACCGTTTTGCAGGAATCACTGGCCGACAATACCACCTTTTCGATTATGTCGGTGCTGAAGACGCTGAGCGCGTTGTTGTTATGATGGGTTCCGGTGCTGACACGATGCATGAAACTGTCGAATATCTAACTGCAAAAGGCGAGAAGGTTGGATTAGTTAAAGTTCGCCTTTACCGTCCATTCGACGGAGAAGCACTTGTTGCCGCACTCCCGAAAACTACCCAATCCATTGCAGTACTTGACCGAACAAAAGAGCCGGGTGCGGCCGGCGAGCCTCTCTACCTTGATGTCCAAAACGCGATAAGTGAAGCTATGGTTGATGGTAGGTTCGAGAAGAAGTCGCCACCTGTCGTTGTAGGTGGACGCTACGGTTTGGGCTCCAAGGAATTTAATCCTGGAATGGCAAAATCCGTCCTCGACAATTTGAGCGAACGTAAACCGAAGAACCATTTCACTGTTGGCATCATCGATGACGTCACGAAAACCAACTTGCCTTGGGATAACCAATTTGACACGTCAGATAAAGAGACTCACAGGGCGATGTTCTTTGGACTGGGAGCTGATGGCACGGTGGGTGCAAATAAGAACTCCATCAAAATCATTGGCAAAGCAACAGACAATAACGCACAGGGTTATTTTGTCTATGACTCCAAGAAGTCTGGCTCGATGACAATCTCCCATCTGCGTTTCAGCCCCAAACCAATCCGCAGCACCTACCTCATTGATCAGGCTGAATTCCTGGCCTGCCATGCATTCTCGTTCCTGGAACGTTACGACATCATCAAGCACCTTAAACCAGGTGGCACCTTCTTGCTTAATAGCCCATACCCAGCAGAGGAGGTTTGGGATGAGATCCCTTATGAGGTCCAAGCTGCTCTCATCGAGAAGGATGCAAAATTCTATGTGATCGATGCATACTCTCTGGCGAAATCTCTTGGTCTGGGCGGGCGGATCAATGTAATCATGCAGACAGCCTTTTTTGAGATATCAGGCGTGATCCCCGAGGATCAGGCAATGAAAATGATCGAGATGGCAGTCGAAGATACATACGGTTCGAAGGGTCAGGCTGTTGTCGATATGAATATCAAAGCTGCTAATCTGGCACTCGAACGCATCCATCAGATTACCCTGCCCAAGAAAGCAACAAGCACACTTCACATTGGATTAGATTTGCCTGAGGATGTTCCTGAGTTCGTTAAGAACGTGACTGCCGAGATCATAACTATGGAGGGCGATGAGCTACCTGTTTCTGCACTTCCCTCTGACGGCACGTACCCTACTGGAACGACAAAATATGAAAAACGCAATGTTGCATTGGAAATCCCTGTGTGGGACCCCGAAACTTGCATCCAATGCAACCAGTGCTCATTTGTTTGTCCTCACGCCACCATTCGACCGAAGATCTATCTTGCTTCTCACACCAATGGTGACGCACCAGAGGGATGGCAAGCCGTCAAGGCTAAAGGGCGAGGACTGGAGGACATGCTTTACACCCTTCAAGTAGCACCTGAAGATTGCACAGGTTGCGCAGCTTGTGTGTATATTTGTCCAGCTTATGCCAAGGATGAAGCTGGGAAAAAGACGGAACGAAAGGCGATCAACATGGCGCCTCAGCTCCCAATTAGGGAAATTGAAGAGGCAAAGTGGGATTATTTTCTCTCCATCCCCGATCCCGATCCTGGCCTCTATAACCGCTACACAACCAAAGGCTCCCAGTACCTACCAACCATGTTCGAATTTTCGGGCGCATGCGCAGGATGTGGAGAGACACCCTATGTGAAATTACTCACACAGCTATTCGGTGACCGCCTCATCATCGCCAATGCCACCGGATGTTCCTCCATCTTCGGTGGCAATCTACCGACGACACCCTACACAATGCGCTCTGATGGTCGAGGTCCTGCATGGTCCAACTCGCTCTTTGAGGATAACGCAGAGTTCGGATTTGGCATGCGATTGACCATCGAGAAACTGACCTCACAGGCAAACGATTTACTGGATCAAGTCCCTCACAATGGAAAGGAAGATCTCTTCCAAGCCATCAAGAATGCCGATCTAACCGACGTGGCCGAGATTGAGGAACAGCGTACACGCATTGACGAATTGAAGGAGTATTTGGAGGGGATTGAAAGCGCCGAAGCGAAGCGACTCATCAGCGTCGCCGATTACCTCTCACCGAAAACAGTATGGATTGTCGGTGGTGATGGTTGGGCTTATGACATCGGTTACGGAGGTCTCGACCACGTACTGGCATCTGGACGAGATATCAATGTTCTCGTTTTGGATACCGGCGTGTACTCTAATACTGGCGGTCAGGCTTCCAAGGCAACGCCTCGCGGGGCGATCGCTAAGTTCGCTGCAGCTGGTAAAGATATGCCCAAGAAAGATTTGGGCTCTATCTCAATGTCATATGGCAACATCTATGTCGCCCAAGTCGCCTACGGCGCCAACATGACGCAAGTTGTGAAGGCTTTCCAGGAGGCTGAAGCACATAAAGGTCCTTCATTGATCATCGCCTATAGTCACTGCATTGCTCATGGCATCGACATGCGTACAGCCACTGATCTGCACAAAGATGCCATCGAATGTGGATTCTGGCCGTTGTACCGATTCAATCCTGCTCTTGCTGAAGTTGGGAAGAATCCACTTCAACTCGATTCGAAATCTCCCGCCGGTGATATCGAGGAGTTCATGTACAAGCAGAATCGATTCCGTGCGCTACGACAGTCGAATCCTGAACGAGCAGACATGTTGCTTAAGGCAATCAAGCAGGATGTCAGTTCCAGATGGAAGTTTTACGAACAAATGGCAAACCTTGATTTGTAGTAAGAATTAAATCCTGGCACTCCTTCTGAATGCTCCAACTGCCAAAATCAATAAAAGGGCATGGCGACACCATGCCCTTTTGGTATCCGCGCAACTTTCAAGTTCAGCCTCTCCTCACTTGTTGACATTCTGAGTGAGCCGGTACCCCATTCTGTCATTCTGAGCGAGGCCACGCCGAGCGTAGAATCCTCCCGAGAGAAACACTTATATGAACGGTCCTGTGTAAAGAGTATTTGACCAACGGTATCACATAAGCGACTTCTTTTGCCCTTAAGGATGACACCCATATCGTGTCATTCCTAGATAACCACATATCGGAGGTATGAAGTGGTAGTTCTTAATTCAACGATTCCATAATTGGGCTTGGACTTATCAATCTGTTAGCCCAGCGATGAATTCGCCGGGCTACAATACAATGCCCTATGGGGCTAAAGCCGGCTTTAGCCGGTGCACTATTTGTAGCACGGACATTCATGTCCGTGTGGACTCTGAATGAGCAACCGCACTTTATGTAATTTTGAGTGATCCACCAACCAAAATGTCATTCCGAGCGAGCCACCTCCCACCTTGCTATTCTGAGAGAGCCGTCAGGCGACCGAAGAATCTTGTTTTCCGCATGCACGTATCACCTATCCCTAAAACGAGATCCTTCGTCGCTTCGCTCCTCAGGATGACATACTTGCGTATGTCATCCCTCGAGTTGACATTTTGACTTAGTTGCCCTAAATTATCAAATAAAGACGAGAACTCGTTATGGAGAACTGGAGTAGATTTACACCGCAGTTCACCACGGCTACTCAACCACTTCACAATGAGTGATTGAGACAATTCATCACAGGGGCAGAAAATTATGATTACAATCCGGCATCTACTTGACTCGAAAGGATATGAAATTTGGTCTATCTTACCCAACAGCACTGTCTATGAAGCACTCGTGTTGTTAGCCCAGATGGATATCGGCGCCCTTCTTGTTAAGGATAATGACAAGGTCGTTGGCATCTTCTCAGAACGCGATTATGCAAGGAAGATCATCCTCCATGGGAAGAGCTCAAAGGAAACCCTTGTCCGAGAGGTTATGACACATGAAGTGATATCCATGTCTCCTGATCAAACCATCGAGGAGTGCATGAAGGTAATGACGAACAACCGCATCCGGCACATCCCCGTCCAGCATGATGACGAGGTGATAGGCGTAGTCTCTATAGGTGATGTCGTCAACGCTATCATTTCGAATCAGGAGTTCATGATCGAACAGTTGGAGAATTACATTCAGGGGAGCTAGAACCCCACCATTTACACACTCATCATTGAGGCAATGATCGGTGCGTCTCACGATTCCCGCTGAGCAATATTGGGTCCAAGAATATCTTGTATTTCAGGTGGAATCCGAACGGGTCTTCTTTGTATGAGATCAAGCATGACCCATAATGTCTGTATGCGCGCCAGCAGATCTCCTCCCTCCACTGCGTAAAACTCAAATTGCCGGGTCACAGTCGCCGGTCGGATGTCAAAAAGCCAGGTGGCGATCTCCATTTCCGCATCCATCTCGGCAGGGATGAGATACTCAATGTGATGTTGACGAGCAACGAATGCAATCCCTTCATCGATCCATCGCTTCATTGGCCAGCCATAATAGGAGGTAAGCTGAACTGCGCATTCCATTGCGTAATCTACATATGCGGCGTTGTTAAGATGCATCAATGGATCTACGTCATTCCACTCCACTCGCTTTCGCATCCTGAAGACACCAGGTGGTGGGGGCGGTGCTTCAGGGAATGATCCCCTTGTGAGTGCTGGCGCTGGAGTTTCATCCGGAAAAAAGGTGTTGATCACTTCTGGAGGGATCGTAACAGGCCTCAAGTTCCCTTGGTCTAGGAAAACCCAATCAGTGTATGCCTTGGCGTTTGGGTCATCCTCTCCCTTCAACTTGAACTCATACATCCTTCGTGCAATCACTCGACGTATGCCCCCGAGCCAAGTTTTGACTTCGAGCACATCATTCATCGTCGCTGGTTGCAGGTATTCGATAAAGGTCGTACGGGGCAGCCATGTTTGGTTTGTGGCGCGATGCCACGAATGATCAAATCCCACCGACGCTGCAGCCTCGATCCCAGCTTCCTGCATGTAGCGGAGATACACGGCATTATTCAGGTGACCGTATGCATCGCATTCATAATGCCGGACCTCGAAGGTCTTAACGTGCATCGCTGGCATGGGTGATCACCTCAAGCAATATCAATAGAATATTTCCCTAGAACTTGCGGGGAAATCCAACTTTCCGGTAAAGCATTAAAGCCAACCCTCCTCCTTGTACCATTCTCCCGTCTGACGCATCCTATCAATAAGAGAAGTGGCCGGCTGAAATCCCAATTGTTCTGCAGCTTTTGCTGAGGAACAAGTCCTTGCACCCAATTCAGCTTCCCGAGCTTTATCCATACTGAGTACGCTGGGTTTGCGGCGTATCCTGGAGTACACATCTACGAATGCGGCGAGGACCCAAATAATAGATTGAGGGATAATGACTAATCTCACTTTCGACCGCCCTAGGGCTTCCGCGATCATGAGCCCCAACTCAGCATAAGTTGGGTGTGTTTTATCAGTGAAGTAGTAAATCCCCATGCCTGAATATCCGCTCCAATCAGATTGACCCGGTAGTTGTTCTCCATGCTTCGCAGCCAGGATAAAGCCGTGCGCCAGATCAGCAGCATGCACTATGGAATAACATTTTGTGGGACGACCTGGCACTATGTGTAGCCCTCGATTGACAAATTTGAACATCCTGAAAAATTCAACATCGTACTCACCAAAAACCATGGGCGGTCGAACAATTGAGATTGGCACCGCATCTGCATAGGCTCGCACTGCTTCTTCTCCAGCTAATTTGCTGCGACCGTATATGGATACAGGTTCTGGTGGATCCTCCTCGGTGCGGAATTTACTCGGTGAACTTGATCCTCCAGCAGCAGCGGAGGATGCAACAATTAGCCTGGGCGGAGATTGGGACCGCGCACAAGCTTCAGCAACATTGCGAGGACCTGCTTCATTTACGACTAAATAATCCTCAAGACTAAATGCAGCAGTCCTACCTGCAAGGTGATAAACCTCATCAACCCTAGAAACGGGATCCAATAATGTTTCCAACGCAGTGACGTCCCCTTCGACGAAGGAGACGCCCGGCATCTCAAGATTTGAAGTATTTGATTTTGGTCGAACCAAGCACTCAACTTCGTAACCGCGTTCAAGGAGCGCAGGCACTAAATGGTGCCCTACAAAGCCAGTTGCGCCTGTGACCAAGGCTCGCTCAGTCAATCAGGCCCAACTCCTTTCCAACTCCAGCAATGATTTCCAATGCTTGGTCGATATGATCCTTAGTATGTGTAGCAATTACACTGGTGCGTAAGAGAGATTGTCCCTCGGGTGTACCAGGCGGCACAAAACAATTCGTATATATGCCTGCGTCAAAGAGGCTCTTCCATGCGAAAACGGTCGGCTCTAGTTCACCTATATGAATTGGAACAATGGGCGTAACGCTGTTCCCAGTCCTAAAACCTAATTCAATCAAACCAGATCGCCACCGGTCCGCAATTTCATGGAGCGCCTCAACACGCTCTGGTTCGTTCTCCATGATATCGAGCGCGGCCAGGGCAGTGGCTGCATTTGCAGCCGGGATTGCAGCGCTAAAGATCAGCGAGCGCGCATGATGCTGGATGTAATGGATAATATCTTCATCGCCAGCGATAAAGCCGCCCAATGAAGCGAAGGACTTGCTGAATGTCCCCATGATCAGGTCGATATCATCGGTAACTCCAAAATGGTGCGGAGTACCTCGACCATTCCCCATGACACCGATGCTGTGAGCATCGTCGACCATAAAGCGAACATCATATTGCTTGCAGACTTCAACGAGTTCAGGCAGTGGCGCGAGGTCACCGCCCACACTATAGACTCCATCCACAACGAGTAGTTTGCCGCAATCTCCATCCATGGCCTTCAGGATGCGTTCGAAATGCTCAACGTTATTATGCGAGAAGCGGCGTAATTCACCTAAAGAGAGCATGCAGCCATCTACAATACTGGCGTGATCTTCCTTATCCGTGAAGACTGTATCACCGCGCCCTATAAGGCACGATATCACACCGAGATTTACCTGGTATCCAGTGCTGAAAACTAAGGCGGATTCCTTGCCAACAAAGGACGCCAACCGCTTTTCCAGCTCAAGGTGGAGCTCCAGGGTTCCATTTGCCAGGCGTGATCCTGTGCAGCTTGGTCCATACTCTTCTAGAGCCTCAAGCGCCGCCTGACGTACGCGAGGGTCCATTGTCAATCCCAGGTAGTTATTGGAACCAAACATCAACACGCGCCTACCATCGATGATGGCTTCCGTGCCCTCGCTGTTCTCGATGGGGATAAAATATGGGTACATGCCGGATGCCTGTGCAATGCGTGCAATTGTGAATTCGCGACACTTCTCGAAAAGATCCATCACGCAGTCCTTTCCTTCTCTTCATTGTGTGTCAGGTCTAGTGAAGCGCTGACCGTCAGTCGATTCTAGGTTGCTCCTACGTTGGTTATGAGAAGCACAGTCTTTTCAGTTTTCCCGGAAGAGGCCAAGGTTCATGAGGGTACGTTTGGGAGGATAATTCGTACCGCCCAACTTGTCAATTCTAAATTCAAGNNGTCGGAAAGCGATATCCTCATCCATAGAAACTCGAAACCATCCCGGATTTCAATATTGAATTGGAACTCATGGTTACGTCGATACCTTAATCAGGTCCGATCACTGTGCCTTCCCGGATCACTGTACTTTTAGGTATCACTACTAATCCATCTCGGATGCTCCAGCGATCATCATCAATATCCGTTCCTTGGGGAAAAGGAGCGATTCGCACATTGGGGCCAATGCGCGCGTTTTTATCGATAATAGCTCCACGGATATTTGAACCGAAGCCGATACCGATTGGTGGAGAATTGGGCTCCTTCGGCCTTGACTGAGCTTCGTAGTAATCGGCGCCCATGATGATTGTATCCTCGATAACCACATGATCGCCGATAACACTACGGATCCCAATTACAGCATTCTTAATCTGAGCGCCTTCCACGATGCATCCATCAGAAAGCAACACCCGATCCAAGCTGACATCATAGATACGTGATCCTGGGAGGAACCTCGGGTGAGTGTAAATGGGATGAACCAAGTCATGAAAGCTGAATGGTGGATCAACATCAGTCAGCGCTAAATTGGCCTCATAGAAAGTGCGCATTGTCCCGATGTCTTCCCAGTAACCATCGAAAGTGTAACCAAAAACTCGTTGTGTCTCGATTGCATCGGGTATGACATCATGCCCAAAATCATCATGAACCGAGTCTACCAACAGATCGACCAACACTTGCATGCGGAATAAGTAAATCCCCATGGATCCCAGGTATGGATACTCAGGATCCTCACGGCTGACAAATGCCTCCAATTCGTCTTTCTTCTGCGGTTTTTCGATAAAATCCGATATCAGATTCCCTTTATCAAGCTTGAGAATGCCAAATCGAGAAGCATCTTTGTCAGACACTGGCTTAACCGCGACAGTAATATCTGCATCTTTTTCCCTGTGAAATTCGACAACCTTCTCGAAGTCCATTCGGTAAAGATGGTCCCCTGCAAGCACCAAAACATCCCGCGCCCCTGTGACCTGAATCTCAAATAGTTGCTTTCGGACGGCATCTGCTGTTCCCTGGTACCAATCCGTACTGGTCAATGTTTGTTCAGCTGCAAGAATTTGAACCCACCCCGGATGGAAGAGATCGAAATTATACGTTCCGGCGATATGACGGTGAAGGGAGACAGAATTAAACTGGGTCAGGATCGCGATCTGGTGAATATCAGAGTTCAAACAATTACTCAACGGAATGTCGATCAAACGATATTTCCCAGCAATGGGAACGGCCGGCTTCGCCCTCAACTTGGTCAATGGCCACAAGCGAGTTCCCCGACCCCCTCCCAATACCAATCCCAACACATCATCATGTGACATTGGTTTCGTCCTTCCTGATCCTATTGCACCGGCTTAACTCTTCCGCAGAGATTGTATCCGTGTTTGACTGCAAGGCATAATCCCGGAATGGGTGTGATGATAATCATGACGAATATGGACCCGATACACAAGGCTATTGAATGGGATACAGGACTACTCTCTTCGGAGAATATCTCCTTCAATTTCCAAACTCAACGGGATTGAAGGAGGAGAATCGCCGTACTCCGTCAAGTCATCTAGAACAATACGCAGTTGCAATGATTTCACCCCAGGGTTTCTTGCAAGGTGTGTTATGACAGCCTCATCCGCCTTAACGCCAAATTCCTTCAGGAGACGTCGGATGTCATCACGCGTTGATCCTTCCATCATTCACGCTCCAATGTACGCTAAACAATTCTAACCTTTGGCGAGTATCCAGATGATGCCAGCGATGATGGCACCTGTCATTGATGCGATGAAATTCACGACATCATTAGTCATCCAGCTCCAGCCTCGGATTTGATAAGTATCGGTTCCGCAGGTATGTGTTGGATGACGCTCCGTCTGCTTATTGCAAGAGGGACAATAATACATCGCCTGGATACTGGCCCCTAACAGACTGTCCACGAGCGCGCCCATCACGCCTCCTACTACAATCCCTATCCCAAGTAGGAAATCCATGGTAGCGATACCGCTGACGACAGCGATAAGCGCCGCACCACCGACCGCAGCTAGGGTGCCTTCAAGTGTCACACCTCCGGAAGTCCCTGGTTCCACCCGGGAACCATTCGTGATCAACCGCGGGCTTCTGTGTGCAAGTACGCCTAATTCCGTCGACCACGTATCGGCGTTTACCGCTGCCAATGCACCTGCCAACCCTGCTAACCAAATCGTCTCATTGGTGACACCATATATGGCCGATGAAGTGGCAGCCATCAAACCATTGGCGAGGACTTGGCTTATATCGCGCTGACCAGTCTTCGCAAATGCGGAGGATAGATCGCGTTTACGTGAACGCCCAATTCTTGACAGTGCGCTGGAAGATACGAAGAAAAGAATCAGTAACACAGCGGGAAGCCACCCACCAAATCCAAAGGTGACTCCCCCTACCAAAACGGCTCCTGCAGCTCCATCCAACGTAAGTGCACCGGCTCGGTAGCCTGCAAAAGCGATAAGCGCTGCCAAAAAGAAACCAATTAATATCTGGATTCCGTCCATGCTTATTTTCCCCAGCATCCTGTGGATAAGTTCGTGGATTACTGTGGATAACTTGTCAAAACCTGTGGAAGAATCATACCGCACTAATCAGGGCTAGCACCGCACCCCATAACAAGAACCCAATTAGGATGCCTGTCCCCCAAATCAAATATGCGACCGAACGATCGCCTTCCCTGCGATATACCCACAACCCCAAGAGAAGATCGATAAGCCACCAGAAACCCCCTGCAATTGGAAGAAGTAGCAGTTGCGATGGCGCGACGAGGGTATCTGGATTGCCCAAAAGGTCAAACCCAAAAGGAACTTGAGTGGGTAGGCCTGAAACTCGAAATGCCAGGTAACCAAGAAGCGAAAGGTTTATGATCAGGCCGGCTAAGATCAAGAGACGAGCCCACCTGTCCGCCCATAATCGCGCTGAGAACAAGTCAGGTCGCTGTGAAAGATAATGGATTTCCTCTAGCGAGCCAAGATGAACTACTTCGAGGAAAGCTCCTTGGAAAGCTTCGACATCGGGCGGCGAGATTGCCAAACTTCGATCTTCTAAAATGATAACGATCATGCGCGAGGACCCTGTCGTCGCGAAGAACTCCACAGTTCCTAACCCCTCCACGTCCCGCTCACCCACAACACAACCAGGCCACCTAAAACCGATACGGGGCCGAAGTCCAACGCCTATATCAATACCCGACACCACTTTAACGATCTTCGAAATAGGCACTTGGTCGAAAGCAAAACCCCAGCGTAAATAGAAACAATCTCTGTTAAGGCTGTATTCAGCAGTGATCAGTCCAAATAGACGGTATGACACCACAAGTAATAGCGGCAAGCATAAGATCACCAATGAGGTCCAGAGACCTAGGAATGGACTAACTGTTTCGGATGCAAGTTGAAATAAACCCAGTGATAATCCAACAAGAAACAGGAAGAAGAGAAAACCACCAAGAATGAGCCCTAGTGTGCGGTTTGGTTTAACGACCATCGGCTTAAGAAATAGGGGCGCTGTCAGAATCGGATGCGCCCCTAAAGAACTCCATTATGCTCGATTATTTTAAGTGGCCGGCACTGGTTCTTCAGTATAGACCGGCTGATTCCAATGCCTATACTTTTCCAATTTCCCTCTTACGAGATCGTCGTAGAGGGTGCGCATTTTTGCTGTGACTGGCCCCATGACACCGTCGCCTATGGATTGATGATCGACGTATGTCACTGCGGTAACCTGTGCAGCAGTTCCAGTTAAAAAGAATTCATCACACACGAACACTTCCGTGCGATCGATCGGTCGCTCGACGATTTCCATGCCAAGCTCTTCACGAGCCAGCCGCATAATGGTGCGCCGAGTGATTCCTTCCAGGATATTTTCGGTCACTGGCGGGGTGATCAAAACGCCATCTCTGACCATGAATACATTCATTGCGCTCCCCTCCGAAATGTGGCCATTGTTGGAGAGGACCAAGGCTTCGTCGAAGCCCGAAAGGATGGCATCCGTCTTGATGTATGCTGAATTAATGTATGCGCCAGTGATCTTCCCGCGGGCTGGGATGGCATTATCGTCGATTCGGCGCCATGAAGAGACTGTTACATGGGCTCCTTCATCTTTTTTAATGTATAAGGTGAATGGCACAGCGAAGATTGTGATCTTTGTATCGAGATCATGTAAACGAACGCCGATGATCTCATCAGCGTTGTAAACCAGTGGACGTATGTAGCAATCCTCGCGTAGCCCTTCTTTACGAAGGACTTCAATTGTGATGTCCCTGAGCTGCTCTGGAGTGTAATCCAAAGATGAGTAAAGAAGTTTTGCTGAACGCAGAATCCGCTTGAAATGATCCAGCGGACGAAAGATAAAGAGTTGTTCTTGATCTGAATTCCAATAGGCCCGAACGCCTCCAAAGGCTCCTGTACCGTAGTTCAGGGTGTGATTCATGACCCCGACCTTCGCTTCTGAGTAAGGTACGATTTTTCCTTCGAAATAGGCATAATTTGGTTGAGCCACTTTGGTTAACCTCCTGTCAGAATGTGGTAGGGATAAAACTGCCTGCACTGAGCAGGCCTAGTTTCCAGTAATTCAATTATAGAACTTGAAATTCCCTCTGAGCAAGGACTTTTTTTCAGTTGAAATTAATCCTTTTGTCAGGTTTGTAGCTCATCGACAATAGTGCGTACTCCGCTGACGGAACCAACAACTCTCACAACGGTTTCACGATCGGTTTCCGCTGGAATTTGCCCTAGCAGAGTCACTGAACCTAGATGGCTCCGAACACTTATCATACCTGGCTTAATGGACTTTGTCCGATCGTCGGTAGCTAATACCTCAGCAACAGAAACCTCAATTTCGGGGTCCGTCAACACATTACTCAAAACATCAGTCACACCAGGCGTTTGGTTAACCAAGGCGAGCGCTTCCTCCCTTATCAACTTCGTTTGGACGATGCCAGCCACCTCGACTTTGCCCTCTGGAAGGATATCGACCGATAGCTGACCACCTAATGTCCTGAGAGGTTCGAACTGTCGAAGTCTATCCTGGACAATGATCTGAAGGTCTTCCTCTTTGGCAGTCGGTTGAGAAGATTGCATCATCCGAATCCCTCCTTTGAATACTATGTTTCAATTAGCTTTTGAGATTAAGCAGAGAATTCCCGCAATATACTGCGGGAATTCTACCAAGGAAAAAGCTGCAAGTGTAGCTGCCTGCACACTCTTCTTCCCCTGATGAGTGTTTTATGGAAGCTGATAACATGTTGATAAGTCAAAAAAGTAAGAAGTGAAGAGGTATCAGGAATCAGTGATCCGATGTCTGGCTACTGGTTTCTGTCTACTTGCTACTGATCCCTGATCCCTATTTTTCTGATACCTGATAACTTCTTGACTTGTCTACTGGCTACTGTCCGGCATCTGGTTGCGGGGCTCTGCGCCGCAACCATTTTGCATTTATCCAAGATTCACTAGAATCTTTGTTCCACAGCAGAGCTGTGGAACGAGAAAATATTTAGCTTTCATCTGGTTGCAGGGCTCTTCGCCGCAATCGGTTTGTAATGCACCTTCACAATCGCATGATATCTTAGCAGCGATTTTCCAGCACCTTGTTAAAAGGGGAAGGAGGCCTTTTTAGGCCTCCCGGAACTCACCTTCTACTACGTCACCTTCTTCTTGGCCAGGTCCACCTTCCGTTTGCGGTCCTTCGCCTTCAGGTGCGGCTTGTTGAGCGTACATCTGTTGGCTCAGGGCATAGCTAGCCTGTTGAACCTCTTCGGTTAGCTGTTTAATTCTGGCGATATCATCGCCCTGGAGGGCTTCCCTAAGTTCTCCAATCTTGGCCTCGATGGACTGGCGATCACTCGCTGGAACCTTTTCACCCAATTCTTTTAATGCCTTCTCTGCCTGGTAGGCAAGTGCATCAGCTTCATTCCGAGCTTCCGCAAGTTCCCTTCGCTTACGATCCTCACCTTCATGCTTCTTAGCTTCATCGACCATTCGATCCACATCATCTGAACTGAGATTTGTGGATGCGGTGATGGTGACTTGCTGTTCTCGACCCGTTGCCTTGTCCTGTGCATTCACGTTGATAATGCCATTGGCGTCAATGTCGAAGGTTACTTCAATCTGCGGGATTCCCCTTGGCGCGGGTGGAATGCCTTCCAAGCGGAACCGACCGAGGGTCATATTGTCCGCCGCCATGGGTCGTTCACCTTGGAGCACATGGATATCAACCGCTGTTTGACCATCGTCAGCAGTCGAGAAGATTTCGGATTTCTTGATCGGGATCGTTGTATTGCGCTCGATAAGTACTGTCATCACGGCTCCCAGAGTTTCAATTCCCAGTGAGAGCGGTGTAACATCCAGAAGCAGCACGTCCTTGACATCACCAGCAAGAACTCCACCCTGAATGGCAGCACCGACGGCAACAACTTCATCAGGGTTGACGCCCTTGTGAGGCTCCTTGCCTGTGAGTGAACGAACCAGATCCTGAACCATTGGCATGCGAGTGGCACCACCTACCAGCACGACCTCGTCAACATCAGCGGTGGAGACACCTGCGTCTTTCAGTACAGCCTCAAAAGGTCCACGGATTCGATCTACCAGATCTTCCGTGAGTTGTTCAAAAGTGGAGCGTGTCAGTTTCAACTGCAAGTGTTTCGGTCCAGAAGCATCAGCGCTAATGAAAGGTAGGTTGATCTCCGTCTCAGAGACAGAGGACAACTCGATCTTGGCCTTCTCTGAAGCCTCTCTCAAACGCTGCAGAGCCTGTCGGTCTTGCCGCAGATCTACACCTTGATCCTTCTTAAACTCATCGGCAACCCAGTTTACAATTCGCTGATCCCAGTCATCGCCTCCCAGGTGTGTGTCGCCGTTGGTAGCCTTTACCTCAACGACGCCCTCACCCACTTCCAGCAAACTCACATCAAAGGTCCCACCACCGAGGTCAAATACCAGAATAGTTTCATTTTCCTCTTTGTCCAGCCCGTAGGCCAGAGCTGCAGCAGTTGGCTCATTGATGATTCGCATCACCTCGAGACCAGCGATCTTGCCTGCGTCCTTTGTTGCTTGCCGCTGGGAGTCATTGAAGTAGGCTGGGACTGTGATAACGGCTTTCGTCACGGATTCACCGAGATAGGCTTCAGCGTCTTTCCTCAATTTTGCCAAAACCATCGCGGAAATCTCTTGCGGTGTATATTCCTTATTGTTGACGGGGATCTTTACCCGCACATCACCGCTCGGTCCTTTAATGGTCTCGAATGAAACCATTTCTCGCTCGGTCTGCACTTCATCGAAGTGCCTCCCGATGAACCGCTTGATGGAATAGACCGTATTCTCAGAGTTAACAACGGCCTGCCGTTTGGCGGTCTGTCCTACAAGGCGTTCGCCGTTTTTGTTGAACGCGACTACAGAAGGACATAACCTACCACCCTCCGCTGTGGAGATCACAACAGGATCTCCGCCTTCCATCACGGAGACAACGCTATTCGTTGTTCCTAAATCGATACCAATAATCTTAGCCATGGATATTCACCTCATTGTGTTGCATATTCATTACGCAACTATCCTATGCCACGCGCGCAAGAATCATGTTAACAAAAGGTATTACGAAGATTAGCCAGGAGGTCAACGAACCGAATGGAAATCAGGTAATCAGAGATCAGAAATCAGTCAATAAGTCCTTAAGTCAAAAAGTCAAGAAGTGACCACAAATCTCTAATCTCCATCTCTAGTCTCCAGTCTCTAATCTCCAGTTTCCATTCCATAGCAAAGGGTAAGGAACCGAGTAGAATTTGGCTATGCCTCAAAGATCGTTAAAGAGCTGGAAGTACTGGCGTAATCTCCTCCTCTTCACATTTGTTGTTTTGCTCATCGTGAGTTTTGGCCTATGTGCATACATCGCACGTACGCGAGCGATTGCACTAGTACACCCTACACGAACTACTGCGCTCCGGACTCCACTCGACGTTGGACTGGAGGATTGGGAGGATGTGAGCTTTCTCTCGGAGGATGGTTTGCTCATTTACGGCTGGTTCATCCCCTCGGGTCGTGAGGGTGCCTCTGCGACGCTGATCTTCGTGCATGGACTTGGATCCAACCGGGAGGGACTGTTGGAACAAGCCAATTTACTTCACGATCATGGTTACAATGCCCTGCTTCTAGATCTTCGCAATCACGGCGAGAGTGAAGGTTTATTGACCACTTTGGGCTACTTGGAAGTCCATGACATCGAAGGTGGTATTGATTATTTGCTCGACCGACCGGATGTGGACCCAGAGCGTATAGGTCTGGTTGGACACTCCATGGGAGGTGCAACAGTCATCCGTGCGGCGGCCCACTCTCCTCAGGTGAAAGCCACCGTAGCCGAGAGTGCATATGCAAGCATCGAGGATAATATATCCCAGGGTGTGCGAGAAATTTTGGGTTTGCCCCCATTCCCATTTGCTCCACTCGTTGTATGGTTCGGGGAACTCGAAGCCGGCGCTGATATCCACTCTGTGCGACCCATCGATGACTTGGACCAAATCTCACCGCGCGCCATCATGTTCATTCATGGAGAGCAGGATGAACTCGTCGTTCCAGATAACAGCATTAGGCTCTACGAAGCTGCAACCGAACCAAAATCCCTCTATCTCATTCCTGATGCAGGGCATGGCGGTTTGATGAGTGCTGATCCAGATGAGTTTGAACGTCAAATTGTCAGCTTCCTTGACGAGTATCTGAAGTAACCCCAATCACTTCACCACATGCCCATAAATGCCAGGTTCTGCTTTTCCGTGGAATAACCTTGCCAGTATGTCATTCCGAGCGAAGAATCTCCTTCCGGAAGGAATGACCCATCATTACAAAAAACGAGAGCCTTCGTCGCTTCGCTCCTCAAGATGACGTTTTGACGTATGTCACTCCTAGTGATCGACATTCGTTGTTTCATCTAGAAATTCAGCAAACAGGATCATAAGAATCACGAACCTCATGTCGTCAGTACGATAGGATGAAACCATTCATCTAGGTCTTCACATATCCAAGTTACACACCAATGAAATCTTGACCAAATGCATCGACTGAAAAAGGAGCATACATGAGCCAACTAGATCAATTTCGAAAAATGAAGGATGAGTTCTTCCGAACCGATCACCACAGCCCGCTGACAGCAGATCAAAAACGTTCATTCTCCGGATTGAACTACTTCCCCGAGAATTCAGACCTCGATCTCCACGTTGAGATACAGAAGTTCTCGGAGCCTGAGACCATCCAAATGCAAACTACCACCGGGAACGTTCAAACTTACTTACGTTACGGACGAATACAGTTCGACGTTGACGGTCAGGAGGCGGAACTGACGATCTTTAACAACGAGCACGGTTATTTCCTCCCATTTGTCGATTCCCTTGCAGGGGTTGAAACATATGGGGCCGGTCGCTATATAGAACCCGAACGCATGGCCGATGGCCGACTTCATGTGGATTTCAATATGGCATACAACCCATATTGTGCCTACAACGAACTTTACTCATGCCCTCTCACACCCTTTGAAAACCGGCTCAAGGTTCCTATTCGTGCTGGCGAGAAGATTTATAAGGATCAGTAGACAGAAGTCAGTAGACAGTAGACAGATTTAAGTCTTCTGAAGATCGTAGCTCCTTTTTAATGTCCCTGATCTCTGATATCTGGCTACTGACTACTGCAATTCCTCAGACGAAACTTACGCTTTTCGGCACACATTTAAGAGTTTATTGAGTATACTTGTCGTATTAGTGTTCCATAGGTGGCTCTGACTCGAATTCCAATCACAAACTTGCTCTGTGCGAAACTACATTCCAAAGAATGAGCACAAAAGCTCAGGATAACTAGATGATCAACAAGGTATCCTCAGGGGACATATTCATCTCTGATAATGGGTGGCGCGAGTATCGCCTCCACTTTTCATATGCTGACTACCAGAACTCTTCAAGAGATCGATTCGGTGTGCTAGTCGCACTGAATGACGAGATCATCCAACCCGGAAACGGCTTCGATATTCACCCACATCATGAAATGGAAATCATTTCCTACTGCGTCGAAGGGGAACTTACCCATCGAGACAGTCTTGGAAATGAGGTGTCCATCGGACGTGGCGATCTTCAATATATGTGTGCTGGTTCTGGCATCAGCCATGCCGAAATGAATTCTTCCCTCGATAGCCAACTCCGTTTTCTGCAAATATGGATACAACCAAACGAAAGTGGATTGAGTCCTAATTACGAATCCAAAAAATACACAAAATATGCACGACGCAATAAGTTGTTCCCGGTTGTTTCAGGAAAAGGCAGAAACGATGTTCTTCGAATTAACCAAGATGCCGAAATCTATGTTGCGGAAATTGACCAAGGAGAGACATTGGACTTCGCGAATCACAAGGATCGACAGAGCTATCTAGTTTGCATTGAGGGGAAAATTCGAGTCGACGGCATTCGATTGAACACGCATGATGCAATGGAAATATCGGGCAGCGTTCAACTTGATATAACTGCTGAGAATGAATCCCATCTATTAATAGTTGAAATGGCCGCGGTATAGTTGTTTGTTGAATCCCCCATCACTTCTCCGCACCTCTCCTGGTTCCAGACTCCCCATACACCGTCGCTTTAGACTTTATGTGTAACGCTCACTTGAGTAATAATCTCGTGCGAATCTGGTTCATTGAAATGGGTTCCAAGGTCGTTCTGTCCAAAATTGTCGAAACGACATAGGTGAATAGGAATCAGTTAATCAGTTGATAAGTTAATGTATTGATAAGTCAACAAGTGACCAAGTATTAGTCAATCATGGATCAGACTTTTGACTACTGGCGACTGACTACTGATTACTGATCACCTCTGCCAGCGCATCCTCAAAAACCCGCAGCGTATCGTAAATTTGTCCGGAGGTAACCACTAAAGGCGGGATCCAGCGGATGACGTTCTCATAGGTACCGCAGGTCAGAAGCAGCAGATTACGATTAAGACAAGCCTGCTGAACAGCTATGGCCATATCCTTATCTGGCTGACCGTCTCTGGTGAACTCAGTCGCCAGCATTAAGCCCCAGCCGCGAACATCCCCGATCATGGGGAATCTTTTTTGCACCGCGTTCAATCCAACCATCAGTTGAACGCCCATCTGATATGCATTTTCGACCAACCGCTCCTCCTTGATCACCTCGACTGTCGCAAGAGCTGCTGCAGCAGCGATAGTGCTACCACCCCCATAAGTGCCTCCATGTGAACCAGGTTTCCAGCGATCCATGAGCTCACTACGAGAGGCGATCCCCGAGATCGGAAGACCGCTGCCTAAGCCCTTGGCCATCACGATGATGTCCGGCTCGATGTCGGCAAGCTCATAAGCGAAGAACTTACCCGTTCTCCCGAAACCCGACTGCACCTCATCGGCGATAAAAAGAATGTCATTCTCAGAGCACAACTCCCGTAGAGCCTGTAGGAATTCCAATGGTGCCGGGACGTATCCCCCTTCTCCAAGCATAGGCTCAATGATCACCGCAGCGGTTTCCTCAGGGGGAGATTGCCCGTGAAGGAGCATATCCAACTGCTTCAAGCAGAACTCAGAGGTTTTGTTATCATCCCAGCCATAGTAGTAGCTGTACGGGAAAGGAGCGACAAACACACCCGCAGGTAAAGGCTGGTAATCATGGCGATAAATGTGTTTCGATGTAGTCATTGCCATGGTCTGAGCCGTACGACCGTGGAAGCTGCCCTGAAATACAATAATATTGCTCTTCTTAGTGGCGTGCCGTGCCAGCTTGACGCTGGCCTCTACAGCCTCTGCGCCACTGTTGGAGAAGAAGAAGCGGTCGATTGAGGGTGGTGTTTCATAGCTGAGCGCCTCTGCCAACGAGACCGTCACTGGCGGAATGACGATGTTCATCTGGCCGAAGATGAGTTTTTCGGCTTGTTCTTTGATCGCCTGTACAACTCGGGGGTGACAGTGCCCCGTGTTGGTCACCCCAATCCCGCTGGTGAAATCGGTATATCGGTTATCCTCAGCATCATAGAGATATACGCCATCGCCGCGCACCGGTTGGATGTGTGTAAGGTGGGTCCAGACAGGCGATAGAAGTTCAATTGATTTGCTCATTTTTAGATCACCTCTGCAGCGCTCCACAAATAATTATAGCTGCGGAAGGGATGGGTGTGGAGTGCGCAAGCTCTGCTTGCGCGTAACAAGACCGACAATGATAGATGCTGTACTTTGGATAGTCTGCGACTGCAGATACTGTTCTGGATTCCCCCGAACACCCAAGAATTGAATACCCTCTTCAGTAGGTAGTACTCCAAACCACTACGAATTCAGTGAGGGCGAATATGACACGAATAAATGCGTTCTAGTGAGGAATGGCCCTAGTCGCGAGCCGATGAAAATTGACTCTGCGGGAGGATGTGTTTGGCGAAATGTTTTATTGTGATCACAGCAGCCAGCCAGGCCGTGTGTATCCAGGCACCGAGTCTGCGACGCTCATTGTATTCAGGACGCAGTTCATAATCATCGGCCTGGATCATGTCTAAAACTCTTTCGAAGCGTGCACAATACCAATAAGCCACAATCTTGCACCGCAGGACATTTAATTCATCCAAATATTCCTTACCTTCTAAAAAATACCTCCGTGCTAACTCCACCTGGGCACGAACCCAGGTTTTAAATATTGGATTGCTCGTACCCCCGGGCTTGAGATCATGTTCCTCCAAGTATTCACCAGGAATATTGATGAAACCCTCAGCCACATCCTGCACCATGTCGCGGAGCATGTGAGTAATATGTGCGGCAGTTGCTGCCAGATATCGATTATCACCTTCAGGATAGATAGCACCGTTTCCAATAAAATATTGGATCCCATCCGTCACCGACTTTCCCAAACTACCGGAGTACCAATCCAATTCCTTCTGGCTGATAACTCTTCCTTTCCGGTGAGCATCGAACTCAATGACAGCTAGAAAATTCTCGATAAAAGATCTCAATCCGTCGCTATCCGACCTGTTGTTGCTGATCAAGTCTGCGATGATTTCTTCTTCTATTGTCAGGCTTTCCGGCCACTCACCAGCGTATAGACTTTCAATCAACTCCCTTTGTCGGTTGATAAAGGAGATGCGAGTATCATTAGAGCACAATGGATCATCAACTACATCATCGGCCCAACGAAAATAAGCGTATGCCCGGAAACAATCATCCACCTTGTTCCTATCCACCATTAGGCGGGCTGTGTAGTAGGATTGTTTACTGCCCATCCAAGTGATGGATCGGGCAAGTGCTGCTGTGTCATTGCTCACAGTTGATTATCCACTTTCACTGTCTTGTTACATCCAGGTGAACCAACCTAATTCAATGAGGGTTCGCCTTGCATTACTGCTTCCTGTCTCTTTTCCCGAGCAGTACGACGAAATCCCACATCCTGGAAGATGCTATCAGCGACATGGCGTGCAGAGACAAGAACTGTGGGAAGACCGGTCCCGGGATGGGTGCTAGCACCTACAAAATAAAGATTGCGATAATGGGCATGTTGATTATGGGGGCGTAGATAGCCCATTTGCAGGATTTTGTGGCTTAAACCATGCGTAGCGCCTTTCGCTAGGTTAAGGTAGTCTTGCCAATCACATGGATTGACTGTCACTTCGAACTTGATGTGGGCTTCCAAGTCATGGATGCCGATCTGCCCAAGACGTCGCAGAATTTCCCGCCTCGCCCGCTCCTGAATCCCTGGCCAATCTTGTAGGGATTCATCACAGTCTTTATGTCCAACTGGAACGATTACGGTAAGTGAATCTTGACCGTCAGGGGCGAAGGAAGGATCAATGCGCACTGGGGTGTGCACATAAAAACTTGGGGAATCTGGCAAATCAAGCTCATCAAAGATTTGGTCGAAGCTTCGTTTGGAATCGTCACCGAAAAAGAGATTATGCGTGCCTAGTTGGGGAAACTGTTTATCCACTCCCCAATGGAACATCAATGTAGAACAACTGAATTCCTTTCGTTCAATCCTATTTGCTGCAGCCTCATCAGGTAAAAGATGCCGATAGACATAGGGTAAATCCGCATTGGCAATGATGACGTCCGCATTCATTCGGCGACCATCAGCGAATGTAACCCCCGATGCATATTTGCCGTTAAGATTGATACGTTCAACTGGTGTGTTGTAGATGAATTGAGTACCCCATTTTTTGGCGATCCCCTCAAGCGCCTCGGTCACTCGATACATTCCGCCCATAGGCAACCATACGCCATCGACCGTCTCAGCATATTGCAGTAGTGAGAACAACGCTGGCGCCTCATAAGGACTTAATCCTACATACATGTCTTGAAATGTTAAAGCTATCTTTAATCGGTGATCGCTGATAAAAGTACCCACGTTGTCATAATGCTTCTTTAGAGGTTTGAGTCTCAGGAAAAGCAACAAATTTCTTAGACTGAAGAACTCAAAGGCGGATCGAAAATTCCGTTTAACAAGGCCAGGGACAGAGATTGCATAATGTTTCCGCCCCTCTTCTAAATAACGCAGATAACCATCGAAACTGCCAACTTCGATGGATTCTAGCTGCGCCCGCATACCATCCATATCAGAGGTCAATTCGAGCGTGGTGCCGTCATTGAAATGAATTGTATACGATGGATCGATCCGCTTCAGATCAAGATGGTCTTCCACGCATTCATCAAGATCTGTAAATGCCTGAGTAAATAACTCAGGGATCAAGAATAAGGTGGGACCAGTGTCAAATCGGTGGCCATCCATTGCGAACTGCCCACACCGTCCACCAGGCTGTTTGTTTTTCTCCAGGACGGTAACCCGAAACCCTTCGCGCGCCAGGTAGGCCGCAACAGTAATGCCACCGATCCCAGCGCCGATCACCAGCACAGTTGGAGCTTCCATTTATTTTTCCCTCTTCGTTACACTAACTTACATCCTTAATAGATTTGTTCCCCTAGCCGAACGTCCCCAAACCGCCTAATAAATGTCGTGTTATACAGTAACCATAGGAGGAGGTTCCCCCTCGTCCAGTCCACAGCCATCGCATCCTGAGGACAGCCAGTTGAGCACCGATAACACCGGATGCACTTGAAACCAATCTCGGGATAAGGATTCATCGAAATATTCAACATTGAGCACGCATCCGCACACCAACCACAACAGTCACATAGGGCGTGATCGATCTGTGGTTCCGGCAGGAAACGACGCAGGACTGAATCCGTGCTGATCCGTGCGACGAGGTCATAGAATCCAAACTCAGGAATGATCCTCGAGTCTTCACTATCGGACATAGAGGCATCTAGGCAATTTAGTTCATCGTTTACAAGACCATGGATGAAGCGCCTCGCACGACGAAAGTCCCTTTCATCCGGACGACCCGGAAACCGCCCATGTAGCACAGGTGCAGGATGATGCACTTCACCGCGGCATAGAAATTTTCCAAGGACCGTCGCTCCTTTCTCTTGAAGTGGACTCCCCAGGTCGTGCAGCAATCTACCAGGTGCGCCACCACACGTTGCGAAGATAAAGGCGCGCTTGTTCTCCATGCATGGCAGATCTGATAAGAACTTCTTGACAGGCGTAGGGGCTTTGCTAGAGAAACATGGTGATCCAATCCCAAAGACGTCGCAATCACGAACATCTTGATCTTCTGCATCTCCCATGGGGATTACGCGAATGGATTGGCCCAACTCGCGCAGCGCACTTCCGATTACGTCAGCCACCACCCGGGTGTTTCCAGTTTGCGAGAAATATACGATCGATACGTCCAATTGGGGCATGATTACAGAAAATTACGGACTGAGTAGACGAGTCAATACATATTGAAGAAGCCATAGCCCTAATGGCAACAATAGTGCAGTAGCAAGCCAGCGCACTGTTTCGGGTTGCCAAGGCCAGGTACTAATTTTTTTCAGCATGCCAATCTCTCTCTCCAAGCTTGATAAAGCCGTATTTAGGCTATTGAGTTCCTCATACTTTCCCTCGTCCAAACAGGCATTCAACTTCAGAACGGTGGCTTCTAAACGTTGTCCGGCTTCATCCAACAGACGGTCCTTTTCATCGACCTGCAGCCGGTGGATGCCAAGCTGCGGCAACAGGAATGCAATTAACGCCAAGAGCATGATAATGATCGAAGCAATGACAGAGCTCGGATCAGTTATGGATATGTCGGGATTGACAAGCATCCAACCATAGGTGAGGAATGCCAAAGACCCCGCTGTGAATGCAGAGAGGCTTGAAAAGGAGTACAGAGGTTTCATCCGAAAGAGATTAATGCGCGTGTTTTGAGTATATATCTTGTTGATCAGCCTCAATTGGTGGATGGTGTGATATGCGTAAGCTCCAAAAAATCCCCAACCAATGAAATAAAAGACTCTTAAGATCGTGGCCGATATCGGGTATGAGGTAAGGTTATCATGCTGATAAGCTCCAAATGTAAATTCGGAAAGAATGATGATGATGATTGTGATCAAACTCACAAGAAGCGTCAGTCCTGACGGAAGTGTCGTGATCTTGAAATGTAATATTTGATATTCTTCCTCGTCGACATCCAGCGCCTGGCGAAGTTTCTCCAACGCCGTTCCCGCCCATTCATCCAGGTAATAGAACAACGTCAATATGATTCCAATCGCCGCGGCCACGAACGCGTGTGCGGGTAGAAAGGTGCCGGTTCGAAGAGCCCCCTCAATCCATGCGACAATTGACATTATCATGAGCAAAAGGAACCATATCCCTAGATAGTACATCCAGCTTGATCCTGGCAGTCCCTCAACCCAATCATTGATGCGGTCGATCCAACTGGGTGAGTAGGGTCGATCAGTGTTATCCGGTTGGGAATTGGATTTGTCATTCGTCGTATCTACTGCCATCGTCAGTCTCACATCCTCTCCACGAGTCATGCATTCATGCTTGTTTGATTGCTATCAGGCAGGTGGTCTCAAAGCATTAAATGATGACTAGAACCATATCCACTTAGGAGTATTAGGGATTTCGCGTGCAACTAGAATACAACGCGCTATAAGTATTTTCAATAGATTTCTATGAGGTTAAGAGAGATGTACCATCTTTATGTATTTTCGAGGATCCCGCAGGGCGACGTGGCAATCCCCAAGGTGCTGGAGGAGATTGCTTCGCACCCCTGATGCCCACAATGTCATCAGAAAATAAGTATCGGCCTCTTACGCTGCTACAGCTTGTCCCTCTACACGTCTTCGGTAGCGAGGCACACCAATGAACAGGGATAACCCGACAATCACTGCCATAATCCCGGCAGTTACCGTAACAGTGGTTGATGCATCCGCAAATTTAACCGCAATTCCAGCATAAGCCCACAGGATCACAAGTACATAGGCCACATCGCCCCTGTCAATGGAAACCGCCAAAGCAATCACAGCCCCTGCGACCAGCATGATGACAGCCCAAATCTCAGGATTAATTCCCCAGGCATCCCATCCAAGATAGGCTAACAACGAAGTCACATTTGCGATGGTTGCCACGGTAATCCAACCAAGATAGATGCTGAATGGAACGCGTACAAACCAAACTTCGCCGTCTGGAACTCGGTTCCTTCCGGCCCCCAAACGAAGGTAGATAGCGATCAGAACTGCTAGCAACGTCAACATCGCGATCAGGGTAAGTACGAACAACTCGTAATGCCAGAAGATTAACCACGCGATGTTAGCTAAGCAGCTCAAGGCGTAGAGATATCCAATACTTCTTAGCCGCGTGTTTTCGCGTTGAGAGGGTACCGCTTGATAAATGCTATACCCGATCAACGCGAGGTATATAAGCCCCCAGATGGAAAAGACATAACCTGCGGGTACAAAGAAAACCTCAAATCGATCAGAAATTTCACCAGTGGTTTGGTCGTTGAGTGGAAGCGCGTTTGCTAAACCGTTAGCCGCAATGACTAACAGGGTCGATAGCACAACCACTACTTGCCTCAGCGTGTCCTTCATATCCAAACCTCCTCCTATGGCGGGAAAATACACATCTACCCAGAATGCGATAAAAATGAGATGGCAAGGGTAAGCGGAAACTTTTGGAACCACCCCATTTAACCTTGCCCTATAGATGATTCTATCACCAGCACAGCGTTATGGATTCAACGTGATCGCAAGTTCAACATCCGAACATTTTTCAGTAAGAATACTCGCTTGATATTCAGCGCGAGGGTTAGGAAATACATCAAAATCAAAGAGCAGCATTCAAAAATAACTAAGGCATTCGTCAAACCCAGTAATCCAGAACCAGAAATCCCAATGGAGATATCTTCCCGAGAGAAAAACGTCAGTCCCCTATCAGAGGTGTGTCAAATATATTAATGTCTGAATGATTACACTCATGAAAAGTAGCTTTACATGAATTGAATAAGGGAGGAAAAGATGACCCCCATTACGTATCGTCCAAACAAGAAGTACTTGCGGAAATCTTACCTAACGTTGGTTATCGTTGGAGTCCTAACAACCTTGTTCAGCGTGCTTTTGGGTTATTTCATAGGTCTTTCCTCGGGAGGATCCTCAGGGGCAAGGTTGGGCACAATCATCTCCATTGGTTTGAATTTGTTGTGGTTTGTGCCAGTCCTGATCATCGTGTATCCATACTACAAGAGCCTGTTCTATGAGATTCACGAAGAGGAAGTGATCATGCACGTTGGCGTGATCACCCGCAGTGTGAAACACGTGCCTTTCCGGACAGTGACCAATATCAAGGTCAATCGCGGTCCATTCGACCGTCTCTTTGGGTTAGGTACAGTTGACATCCAAACCGCAGGGATCAGTGGACAAACCGGAGCAGAGGAGAGCCTGGTTGGCCTCGAGAATTATCGAGAAGTCTACGATAAGATCGCCTCGACACTCCGCAGGTTCCGTGGTGCGATGAGCCCAATACAAACTGATGTCGATGTTAGGTTCCCTGGTGAAACCTACTCACAAGAGGTGCTTGAAGAGCTGCGAGAGATCCGGCGATTGCTTGAAGTTGCGGAGTGAGATACTCACTCAAACTCCTATTTACAGTATGTAGGACCAAACCATCATTCCCAAGATAGATGATTGGGATCAAGGTGAGAAATCGCGCGATTACTTAAAACACAAGACCCGATGACCGCCAAAGAGGAATCACATCGGGGATAGCCACTATGCAACCCGGAAAAGATTGCGGGACGAAATACAAGCACTTCGGTTGACGCTACTTTTCCTCATCTCTAAAAGACTGAGCTCCAGTCCTTTCATGGCCTGGAGCTCAACGCTTCTACCATCCCACACAAGAAATTAACGTACCGATGTACACCCTTTATCCCAAATCCCTACTTATTCTTACCCTTTCCTTTACCATTTTCATTCTCACTCTGTACCTGCTCGCGGAAATACGCACGGACGCAGCTCCAATCACCATCACAATCTCCGTGATATTTGTCCCAAACCAACCATTCTTCCGCACCATATCTTTTCACTAACTGTGCTACGATCCGTTCGCCTTGATCTGCTATACGCTCTTCCTGTCTCTCCATCCGCTTTAGATCTCGATAAGCATCAATACCCATATCCAGGATTATCCAGATATCCTCACCATCCTCAGCAAGCTTCTCAGCCTTGCGGATGTCACCCCAGCTTGCGCCCTCTGCGTGTACCGAGAGGACCGTTTCCCAATCCAATTCCATTTGATCCGCAAGCTTGAATGCGTGCTTGATCTCAGCGAAGCTTAAGCCGAGTGTCAGGTACTCATCGAGAATCTCTGCCTCCGCTCCCGTCTCACTGAGAAGCCTGTAGTACTGACCCAACTTACCGGGTGAAGTACCCCCTTCCAACATCGCGAGTGCATCCTCGAAGTCAGCTTCGAACCGGGTGACAGCCCTCAACGCGGTTCGAACATCCTTCACCGAGTACTCACCACTCATAACTCCAGCAACAAGATCTTCAAAGGGGACATCTTGTAATGCTTCCGCAAATTTGCTCAACTGGTTCAATAACCCCCAACCGGTTCCGTCCAAATGCCAATCCAGGATAGTCTCCCAGGTGAGATCCGGGACCACCATGGTTAACTTATAAGCATGCCACATTCGTCCAAATCCGAGCTGTGAACCAGTTAGGCCACCTTCGAAGAAGTTGAAAATTTCCTCACATGTGTATAAGTCTGACGCTCGGCCATCAGGAAATATTGAATTTACCGCATTAGCAATCCTTCGAGCCATGGGATGGCAGGCAGCCTCCTCCTCAGGATCGATGATGACCACAGTAACGGTATCCTCGCCTATGAGGTCACAGCTGTCCGTAACCGCCACTTTGGCCTGGTACTTGCCACCCTCCATATATGTGTATGAGGCCATATTTGACGCCGGATCAGCAACTGGTTCCGGCACACCATCCCCATTAAGGTCCCATTCGTAGCTGTACGGTTCCAACCCATCAGTGGCCGTTGCAGTGAATTCGATCACTGCCCGTCCTGATTCGAGAGTTACCAATGGCGGGAATGGAACCGTGCTCAGGGTTACGAGAGGACCTACAACAACGTCACCAGATGCAGTTCCTATGAGGCCAGAGCCATCGGTCACCTCAAGGCTCCAGCTATAGGTACCGGGTGCTGAATAATCATACACTTTTGTAAAGCTTGCGCTTTCAACCTCCTCAACTAGCAGATCACCGCCCAGACCGAAATCCCAAGTAAAGAAATAAGGTGAAGATCCACCGGTCACATCCCCTCTGAAGGTGACAACGCTGCAATTAACCTCGGTTTCAACGATAACGGCGCCATCTCCTTGTGCCGCAGCAGAAGACGTGATTAGAAGCAACGCAATGAATAAAAACGCCGTAGTGATCGTAATTCGCTTGGTCATTATTTTGTCCTCCTAGATATTTATCGATTGCGAGTGGTTTTCTCGCGAAATAATTTCAACGGGAAAACCAACCGACACATACCCGGCTCTACTCTTGATAACGCAGGATTACACGATGTGTTACAGAAGGAAGTCAGGACCTTAGTACTAGGATCGTGGCAGAGAGGAATTGGTTATCAAAACATCTTTCCAATGAGCACTACGACGAGGCGTCCGCAGGAGTGGGATCTAATAAATTTACTCACGCAAATCTCAATTGAAGAAGACTGATCGGCGAGTATAGAAACCCGCCCTACGCTCGAAGAACAACTTCTCTCTGGTTACGGGCTCTGCGCCGCAACCAAAACGTTCCACAGTAGAGCTGTGGAACGAGAAGAAAGGCAACACCCATTCCATTCATGGCTCAATCCGGCTTCAGCCGGCGCATTTTTTAAGTACGGACATTCATGTCCGTGCGAACGAATAAATGGAGTGATTATCCCTAGCTAAGAAAACTCGAGGGTACGAAAATCCTTCCCGTGAAATAAAGATTATGGACTAGGCGTAGGCGTGCAATACCTGCGGTGATTAGGATTACTCCTACACTTATCGGGAGGGATCGCGGGCTCAGACGTAGAAGTGGGTTCCATTGTTGGAGTTACTTCTGGAACCTCCGTCGTGGGCGGCATAGTCAAGGTTGGAGTTGGATAGGGTGTTGAGCTTGGCTCAACCGGTACACTTTGGGTGGGTTCAGCAGGGGATTCTTGGGTGGGGTTCTGTGGAGGCGGATTTTCCTCCTCTGTAGACCCTGTGTCATCCAAAGACGACTGCGTCGAGGTTGGAGCAGGATCACCTCCAGAGCTTCCACTTGATTCTTCTACAGGATCATCCACGATCGTTACGATGTCCCCCTGTCCTTTGTCGCCTCGATCAACTTCCTCCGGCAAAGAGATTTTTGTTTGACCCGAATATTCAACTGACTCATCTACTGATTCGAAGACGCCACCATTCGTGAATGAAATTGCATCGGGGAGATCAATCCATTCGAAGGCCAATGCTGGGACTGCGATAAGTGCGCATAGCAAGACAGAGATGGCTGGAATCAAGAAACCAAATTTCCTTCGCTTCTTGGGTTTTTTGTCCACTTCCACTTTTCGTAGTGGTTCATCGGGCTCAGAATCTCCATATCTCATTGCCTCTTGAAAGGCTCGGTTCATTTCATCGATCGTCTCAAATCGGTCTGTAGGATCCTCACTCAACGCTTTGGTGAAGAAATCGACAACGCTGTGCGCCAATTCAACGGGCATGCGCGTTGGGTACGAGATCAATCCCTGGCGCTTCTGTATACAAACATCTAATCCATTGAGCGCTTCAGGAAGTGTTAAGCGTGTGACGAGCTGAAGAGCGAGCAATGCCAGTGAGTATTGATCGCTGCGCGGGGTCATCTCCCTACCTTGTTTCACCTCAGGAGCTTGATAAGGACCAAAACCATCCAATTCCTGAACCGCATCGGGCGTTAGATTAATCAGGACCGTGGATTCCCCAAATCCTCCAACCTGGACATTCCCATTTTCATCGAAACATATATCGGCAGGTTTGAGGTTTCCGTGCACAACACCGTGGGAGTGCGCATAATCCAATGCTGCGGCGACTTCGCTGATGAGATCTCCGACGTCCACTGCAACAAGAAGGCCCGAATTAAACCGGTCCTGAAGGCTCCCCGCTTCCGCGTAAGGCATAACCACGAATGGACGCCCAGTCAGTACACCTGATCCGAGAACACCTTGAATTCCCGGGTGCTGCAGACGTGTAACAGACTGAAGCGAATTGCGAAGCTGCTCGAAGAGCATCCTGCTACGCCCGAATTCCTCGGGATAGATACGGATGAGAACCATCTCCTCCTCATTTGGTGTCGCGGCAACGAAGACATGGAGACGCGAAGTGGTTCCGATCTCTCCCAAAACCTTATAGCCCTGGATGACTTTACCAATGATGTTGTCCATTAAATATGCTCACGCCCAGTGAAACGTAAGATTTGTAGACGCACGTACATGTCCAGTCTAGCAAGAAAATGGACAGTTCCTGTTTACACGCGCCTTACAAGATTTTCAGAATCCACCCAGGACCTTACAAATTCCATTCGATCCATCACCCCTGCGTGGAAGAGTTAGACCTTCTGTCGCTGGTGGATTTTCATAGGACCAATTTACCAGCCTACCCCTTGTGCAGAGTGCAAGACAAACTGGTAAGCTCTCAATAGTCTCAATCGATGACTCGGGAGTTTACACCCTTGTCGACTATCGGATATGGGGGGAGATATGCTATCCTCTCGCCGTGTAACATTTAAGGTTGAATTACGTTGTCATGAGTGAAGAAACATACGTTCCAGAGGATTTTGAACTTGTCACTCTCGCAAAAGGCGGAGAGACCGAAGCCTTTGGAGTACTTTACGAACGGTACGTTGATCCGATATACCGCTACATCCGTGTCCGGGTTTCAGAGGATGAGACCGCCGAAGATCTCACCGAGCTAGTCTTTCTACGGTCATTCAAGTCTCTCGATCGATATAAAGAACGCGGACTCCCATTTTCTGCATTCCTCTACCGGATAGCGAAGAATCTTATCGTGGACCACTACCGCGAGCAGAAAGAGGAGGTCTCGCTGGAAGCGGTCGCAGAGATTGAGTCTTCGGCTCAGCCGATGGATGAGCGGGTGATGATTACAGAACGTGTGGAGGAAGTACAACGAGCATTAGTGGAGTTACCGTCCGATTATCAGGAAGTCATTCGACTTAGGGTGCTCCTCGAACTACCGACGGAAACAACTGCCGACTGGTTGAATCGCAGCGAAGGTGCGGTTCGGGTGCTCCTCCACAGAGCGTTAAAAGCAGTGCGTGAACGGGTGTCAGAAGATAATGACGAAGGTTGAAAACGATCTCGCGAAAATCCTCGATGAATGCCTCTCCAGGCTCCAATCTGGTGAGGCCTCACTCGCGGATTGCGTAAGAGAATACCCAGAATATGCGGAGACCCTCACGCCACTTCTGGAACACGCTATTACCATACACGCATCCATGGCTCCCTCGTCGCCCAGCGCATCTTATGTCTCAACAACCAAATTGCGAATCCTCAACCAAATGGGTGCCATTCAAAAAGCTAAAAAGGATGTGAGCAAGCCCATCCGACCTCAACAGCGTCGCTGGATGTTGCGCCCTGCATTGGCTCTGTTGAGCATATTCCTAGTGGCGGGAATACTCCTATCTGGAGCTGGCGTCATGTCGGCCTCCGCTGACGCACTCCCCGGAGATTCACTTTACTCCGTCAAGCGAGGGATGGAGGAGGCGCGACTCTCGATCACATTCAACAACATCAGCGAAGCAGAGCTCTTGGCCCTATATGTGGCTGAACGAGTAGAAGAAGCCGAAGCACTTGCAGTATTAGGGGATGGAGCCAACCTGTACACAGCACTTATGGGTTATGAGACGATGCTCGATCGGTTATTAACCCAACTGGATGAGGAACCTCCAGAAGAAGAATCAGAAGTGCTGAAAACCATTCACTTCGGGCTTACCCACCACGAAGAGGTCCTCACAGCGCTCCTTGAAAACGCATCTGAAGGCACGAAGAAGGGTCTCGAAAACGCAATCGAGAAATCAGGACATGGAAGGGCCGTGATCGAGCAACTTCAGCAGGGTGGAAGCCCAAGTGATCTCGCTCCAGGTAGGACAAAGACCCCCAAGGGGCAATCAGAAGATCATGAGGGCGGACCACCAGAGGACAAGGGCCCAAAAGATAATCCACCAGGGAAACCACCTACGAAAACCCCTAAGCCGAAGTAGGACTAAGCTGTATAGCTCCTTATCCACACCAATCTCATTTCTAATCTGACATCCAACATTCCTCTATTTAACTCTCTCCGCGTCTCATATCCTTAAGGACTTACAGATGCCTCAGATCTCAAACAGATTTTTGCGTAGATAAGTGCCCCATTATTTGATTTATTAGATACAATATAGTCATATTGATTCAGTTAGTGTTTAAGGAGAAGGACGATGACATCAAGAAGATCCGCATTTTTGGTCGCTTTAACCTTGCTCATTATTGGTACTCTATTTCTTGCCGCTTGCAGCAGTTCGCAAGACACAACCACGACACCCGACCCAGGGATTGAGGAAATCCATGATGACGATCATGTGGAAGAACAGGAAGAAGAGCATGCCGAGGGTGAAGAACACGATGATGACGGTCATGAGGGCGAAAGTGATAGTAAGTATGCTGAACACGAACACGCGGATGTCCCCGCAGCCTACGCCGATCTTGTAAATCCTTTCACAGGTGATGCAGATGCCATCGCTGTCGGTCAAGAACTTTTCTTATTGTCATGCGCGTCATGCCATGGCGAATCAGGTGCTGGCGACGGCGCAGCCGCCGAGACATTGGACCCCAAACCTGCGAACCTAGCCGACGCCGACATGGTAAGCGACCTGAGCGATGGATACTTTTTCTGGCGCATTAGCGAAGGTGGAATTGAAGAGCCATTTAACTCCGCTATGCCGCCATGGGGATCAACCTACGACGAAACCCAAATTTGGCAGTTGGTGAGTTTCATACGTTCGCTTCAGAAGTAAACACTTGGACCCACACTTTTGAATTTTTAATTGCGAACCTTCCTGTAGAGGAACTCGAGACATAGATCAGGATTTGAAATCACTTTTAAGAGAGGTATCCAACCAAGGGAATCCAATATCGTATCTTTACGAAAGCTGGCAAACCTGCTCAAGCCAGATTCATGATTCAAGATCACTATCAACTCCAGAAATCTTAATCCGAGAGAGATTTCCTTCATCTCGCTCCAGAATCATTTGACCTTAGGAGAAATCGCACTAGATGCAGGAGTCACTATGAGTAAACAATCCATCAAAGATAGACGACGTGCTCGCCAGCGGTCAAAGACGGTTAAAACCATACTTGTATTTGGAGGCGCTAGTCTTGGGCTGCTGCTCGTAATTGGCATTCTCATATGGCCCGCAGTCCGCCCTGCAGCGGGTGAGGCACTCCCGGAGATGTCACCGGATCATGTCGAGGAGGGAGCTGATCCCGGACCGTACAACTCCGATCCACCCACCTCAGGACGCCATTACGCCGATTCACTTCAGGCGGGATTCTACAATGTCGATGATCTCGAGATCATCGGACCCTATCCAGAAGGCTACCTCGTGCACAATCTCGAACATGGGTATGTCATCTTCTGGTACAACTGCGAGCGCCTCGACAGAACATCATGTGAAGAACTGAAAATCCAGATTCAGGCGGTGATGGAGGATGTAGACAACCACAAAGTTATCGCATTTCCCAGGGATACCATCGAAACCCCGCTGGTCCTCACTTCATGGGGACGCCTTCAGCAATTTGATGATTTTGATGAAAGCGCCATTGAAAGATTTGTACGCACCAACAGAAACAGAGCGCCAGAACCCCACGCCGACTGATTCGGCGTAATACTTCGGAGGATTCTTGAAAACAAGAGAATTGTCCGTACCTTTCCAAAAGATTCTACGTCAATTAATCCTTTTGCCATTCCTATTACTGGTACTTGGGATACTGACGGCAGCATGCAGCAGCGCTGAGGAATCGGATCTATCAGTTGGCGATGTCGCCCCAGCCTTTTCACTCCCCTCGAGCGAAGATCAATAAGTATCCCTCAACGAGTTCGCAGAACGCCAACCAGTGCTCCTTTATTTTCACATGGCTGTTGGTTGACCACCCTACATGCAGCAAATCGTCGATCTGCAGAACGATCCTGAATTTCAGTCACTAGATGTCGCTCTCCTCAGCATTGCATTCGATCCTTCTGAAGTGTTGGCTCAGGAGTAGGTATCTCGGTTCCGATGTTGACGGATTCTGATGGAAAAGTCTCAGAATCTTATGATGTCTTGAAATGGGCTGTAGGCACTGGAGAACCGGGGCACACTTTTATCCTTGTAGGTTCAGATGGCTTAGTTAAGTGGATACGGGATTATGGCGCACCGGAAAATGGCGGTGTGATGTATGTGCCTGTAGATGAATTGACCAGTCAGATTCGAGCAGGCCTCAAATAATTAAGCGATTCGATTGGAACTTATCGACACTAACTAAGTAAAAAATAGAACATAAGCCGGATCGAGATCTAACTCTCACGGCTTATGTTCCTATTGGTACAAAGATTCCGCATAACCGACACAAATGCGAGGTGATCTGCTTACATAACTTCCGTTGATCAATCCAATTTCGTAATTATTGATGAGAGTGACCGTGGTGGCCTTCATGCTCAGCTGATCCACGAAGGGACTTTTCCGGGTCTTTATCGAATGCCGCCTTGCAACCGGGCGCGCAGAAGTAATAAGTCACTCCGTTGTACTCGGACGTCCATTGTGCCGTCACTTCATCGACTTCCATCTTGCAAACTGGATCCACTGCCATTGTTATCATCCTCCACTGAGTAATCCGATCCTCTATTCATGATACCCTTGAATACTACACCAATTCGGTATCTCAATTACCAAACAGGCAACCTATTCCCATTCGGTCTAATGCTTGCAGCTTAACTTTCTTTACAGGATTTGAACATAAACAAAGCTACTTTCATCACACCAATCACACATAAGCAAAAAACCAAAGAATTTGTACAATTGGATCAAATCATTGCCCTAGAGAGCAACCACAAGAAACCCAACGTTAAGACAAAGGATAGAAACATGGGGCAGAATACTGGCTTCAAGTTACGGATGATTGAAGGACCGAATCCCGGCCAGGAGTTCATTCTGAGCAAACAGAGGCATATCCTCGGTCGTGAACCTGGACCGGACGTTGACATCATCATCTCCTCCCCGACAGTCTCCAGACGCCATGCTCGGATTACCCAGAGGAACCAGCAATGGTTCCTGGAAGATCTGGGAAGCAGCAACGGAACTTTCCTGAACGGCAACCTAATCACAGTCGAATCAGCTGCGCTTAAGAACGGCGACAACATCCAGTTGGGCAGTTCTATCAAGCTGGTTGTCCAATCGACAGAACCCGTTGGTTACCAAGCCGTAGATCGCCCAGTTGGAGCAACCGTACTGCAAGAGGACATAGATATTCCGATACAGGCTGCGCCTCCTCAACTCTTCGTCACCCTCGCAGGTTCAGTGCAAAGAACCTACAAGTTGACAAAGGGCACCATCACGCTTGGCCGTTCTCCGGATAACGACATCGTCATCGATTCACAAATCGTTTCGCGTCACCACGCCCGTCTCGAACGATCGGTGGATGGCTATAGGCTCGTCGTCTTACCCGAAGCGAGCAATCCTGTTCTTTACAAGGGTCGCCCTCTTGCCGGACCACTGCAATTGGCTCATGGTGACATCCTTCGCATCGGTAGCCAGGATCCGGGCTTGATGGTCACCATGTCATATGACTCTCCATCACAGGCTGTCGCGCCTACCGCAGCACATACCGTGACCTTCGGCGAGAAATCGGTCATTCAATTTGGACGTGATCCCGCTAATGACGTTATTCTTGATACACCCGTCGTCTCGCGCTTCCATGCCAAACTCGAACGTATTGGTCAACGCTATCGACTGACCGACCTACGCAGTTCAAACGGCACCTTCGTGAATGAGCAGCAGATCGAGGGTGAGGTATGGATCAATCAAAACGACACCATCCGCATCGGTCCTTACCGCTTCGTAATGGGAGTGGATGCTCTTGCCCAGTACGACGAGACCGGAGGTCTCCAGGTCGAAGCCATCAACTTGAATAAGTGGGTGCGCAAGGATTTAAACATCCTTAAAAACATCTCCACGGTTTTCAATCCACGAGAGTTCATCGTGGTTGTTGGGCAGAGTGGCGGCGGTAAATCAACATTGCTTGACGCCATCGCTGGCTACCGGCCTGCGACTCACGGCCAGGTATTCATAAATGACGTCGACGCCTACAAGAATTTCAATGCTGTACGCAATAACATCGGCTATGTCCCACAGAAAGACATCATCCACATGGAGCTGACCGTCTATCAGGCGTTGGATTACGCAGCGCGCCTGCGTATGCCCCCAGATACAACTAAGAAGGAACGTCAAAGACGCATTGAGGAGGTCCTTGAGGATCTTGACCTCGCCCACCGCAGAGATGTGCAGGTAAGCGGCCTGAGCGGTGGTCAGCAGAAACGCGTATCCATCGGTGTCGAATTGCTCACAAAGCCCGGCCTATTCTTCCTTGACGAAGCCACCTCCGGCTTGGATCCCGGCACAGAGACTTCTTTAATGCAGTTACTCAGGCGATTGGCGGATCAGGGCCGCACCATCATACTCGTCACACATGCGACAAAGAACGTCATGCTGGCAGATAAGGTACTTTTCTTAGCTCGCGGTGGTTATCTCGCCTGGTTTGGACCACCAGATGAAGCGTTGCAGTACTTCGATCAATTCCGTTCAGAGAGCGAACGCAGATCTTCGGAGATGGAATTTGATAAGATCTACGCCATCCTTGATGATCCCTCATATGGTAGCGCCGAAGATTGGGCTCAGCGGTATCAGGGACATCCGGCCTATCAACAGTACATTCTCCAACCTCTCTATCAAAAACAATACGCTCTGGAGGCCGCTGCTGCACCAGGAACTTCGCCCAGACGCCCTGTAGCGACCAAATCACAACGCCAGACATCCTCGCTTCGCCAGTTCTTGATTCTGTCCTCGAGGAATCTGAAGATCCTTACGCGCGATCGAACCAGCCTGATCCTTATGCTGCTTGCTGCGCCTCTTGTTGGTATGTTGATCCTACTCATCGCTAACATTTCCGGGAGAAACATCTTTGATTTCAACCGAGGTAATCTCGAAAACATCCTTATGAGCTTCTTCCTACTGGTGATCTTTGCAGTCTTTGTCGGAGGGCTCTCTCAGATGCGCGAGATTGTTAAAGAGAGCGATATCTACAAACGGGAACGACTCGTAAACCTAAAACTGATTCCTTATGTCTTTTCCAAGGTTTGGATCGCGGGCATTCTGGCTCTCTATCAGGCCGCGGTCTACATTGCAATTTACAACTTCGCCTATGTGCTTCCCGGGGGCTCAACTGTTATCATCCTGCTGTATATCAGCATGGCGCTCCTGGTCATGAGTGGGATGATGTTGGGCTTGCTCGCCTCAGCCTTGAGTCCAAACGCAAATACTGCACCGATGATCGTGATTATCCTCATCATGCCGCAGATCGTTTTAAGCGGATCGCTGGTGCCGATACCCGGTGAGATTAGCGCTGTCGCGGCCAGCCGTTGGGGCTTTGAGGGCTTTATGATCGCGAGCGGGGTTGGTTCAGATATCGCAGCTGATCCGTGCTGGCAGCTTGATGATGATGTGCGCGACACGATGAGCATTGAGGACGCGACTGCGCAGTGTGCTTGCTTGGGGACTAACATTCTAGTGGAAGAATCTTGCAGCTTCCCCGGTGTGGGTCAATTCTACGATCCCATCATCGATGAACCAAAGCCTATCGAACCACCGTCTTTGAGGGAGCAACCTGCTGAGCCTGAAATCCCGCCAGCACCTCCTGAACCGGAGGACCAGTCTGACCAGGTCGCAATGACAGAGTACTTCAACGCGCTCCAGGCATATCAGGATGAGGTCCAGCAAATACAGGATGAGTACAAAGCTGAAATGAGGGTGTATGAGGCTGAAGCGGATGTTTATGCTTCAGAAATGACGGCTTACCAGGAGGAACTGCTAGACTGGGAGATCGGGCGCGCATCCGCCGTTGATCCCGCCGTCGGCTTAGTAGACAACATCCACGACGAGTTCGGTTGGACCTTTGTTGATAAATCAGACGCGGAGGCTTTCTGGTCTCGAATGATCACCACCTGGGTTGCCCAAATCGTCATCATCAGCGTCATCATCCTGGGCGTAATCTTCATGGTGAAGCGTAAAGATGCAGTCTAGACACAAACCCTCCCTCACCATCCTCGCCGTCCTGCTATGCCTTTTCATGGCGCAACTCGCTTGTGGTCCTTCGTCGGATGAAGACCAGGCTGCAACGGTTGAAGCCCTGGCGCAATCGATCTCACTGACCGCAACGGCCGGAGCCCAGGGCGTTCTCAGCTCTGAGGATAAATTGAAGACTGCGGAGGCGGAGGCAACTGCCGAGAGTATCGCGGCAGAGCAGACCCGTACTGCTGGTGAAGCCCTGAGTGCGGAAGCCCGGGCAGCCACAGCTACTGCTGAAGCGCCAATCCTGGCCAAGTTACCGAATTATGATCTAGATCCTTCCGAGGGTACTGTGGGCTGGATACATCCACCGGCTTCACTGGTCGTAGACGGTTACATGTCCACAGATTTTGAGAATCAATTCATGGGTACGATCATCAGCGATTTCGTAATCTCTGCCGATATCACATGGAACACACAATATGGAACATCCGGATGTGGCTTTGTTCTGCGGTCCGATGGCAAGGAAGAGGAGGGCAATCAGTACATGCTCATCCTCTCCAGGGGTGCTCAGGGACACCTGAACTTCATGACGGTTGCCAATGGAGAGCTCATCGATTCGAAGGATATCTTCGTTGGAGCGCTAGACCCCGGGTTTAACTGGCCAAATGATAGCACGAATGAGCTTACGGTGATTGGCCGCGGTAACATTTTCACGATCTTCTCCAATGGAACTCTCGTTGGCGAGGTCGAGACGGGCGGCCCCCCTTCTGCGCCAGCCCTTCCTACTCTCCCGCCTACACCTGATGATCCTTCGAAACAGGACCAATACGAACAATTACTTGCAGAATATGATGAAGAAGTTGCTCGATTGCAGGCCAACTTCAATGCTCGCAAATCCGCGTATGAGGAGTACAATACCAACTTCGAGCGTGGTTTCGTAGCAATGGCCGTATTCAGCGAATCAGGTCGTACTTCGTGCAACTTCGACGATGTATGGTTGGTGCATCTCAACTAATGAGCTTACAAGTCGATAAGTCAATAAGTGAATATGGAACAGGGATCAGGGATCAGATATCAGGGACCTGAAATAAAGATGCAATTGTTGCTTTCTCATTCTCATCCAGTCGATGTAAGGATGTATTGTTCTTTGAATGTATTGACCGAATACCTGATGACTAATCCCTGATTCCCGATGCCTGATCCCTTTTACTTATCCACTTCTCGACTTCTTGACTGTCCATAAAAATTCCCCCTCTTCGCAACGACTGAAGAGAGGGAATTGAAATCTAGTAGCAGGTGCCTCACGGTCGCGGTGCCAACTCCACTGTAAGACTTAAGGGTTCGCCATCCCTGATGACGACCAGTCTGATAGATTCCCCAGGCTCCTTGAATGCCACTGCCACCAGGAGATCGCTGAAAAATTCCACGGGCTTCCCATCTGCTTCGATCACAATATCACCGCCAATGGGCACAGGGATGCTATTGACCTCGCGAATTTCTGTACTGCCTCGCAAACCCGCCAACTCCGCGGGTCCACCTTGTGCCACATTGTTGATGTATGCACCATCCTGAGAGACCAGTGAATTCGCCTCTTGGATCGCCAGACTCACATCTCCACCCTCGACGCCCAACCACGGCCACACATAGCTCCCTTCCTCTATCAATACAGGAGCCACTCGCCGAACGATATTCGCCGGGATGGCAAAACCGACACCTGCATTCGCCCGGGCACCGTCTGTGGCGATCTGAGCATTGACGCCGATTACCTCACCGTGCAGATTGAGCAGTGGACCTCCAGAGTTTCCAGGATTGATGGCCGCATCCGTCTGTATCGCCTGTGGAATCGAAAACGCCGTTACGCCAGTCGGGATCGTGCGCCCAATGGCGCTGACAATCCCAACTGTCATACTGTTGTCATTGCCAAATGGATTGCCAATTGCAATGACCCACTCGCCCTCATCCACGTTGTCGGAATCACCCAGAGGTAGCGAGTGAGCACCTTCAACCAATTCTTCGACTTTCAGGACGGCTAGATCACTATCTGCATCAGTACCGATAACATCCGCATGTACCTCAGTGCCGTCATAAAAAAACACCGAGACTAACGTCGCGCCATCCACAACGTGGTTATTTGTAATGATGTAACCCTCGTCGGAAATAATAAAACCTGAACCAGCTCCCTGACCGATAGCACCGTTTTGTTCAACCAGGACCTGAATGTTCACAACACCAGATTCCACCTCATCGAACAACACCTCGAGAGAGCCATCATTAAACAATTCCGGCTCAATGGACGGGCGTCCACTTAAATCCTCCTCTTCAAGAACGCCAAGTGATTCGAGTGATGCACTTGGAATTCCACTTTCTATCGCGACGTTCTCCGTTACAGAGCTTCTAACAGCCACAGTGGCAATCTGCGGAAATACAAAAGCGGCTGCTGCAAATAGGACAACGCAAGCTATTGTGATAAAGAATAAAGCAGCTGCGCCACCGAAGATTACAAGAACCGATTTGTTATTCACCATTAACCTCCTAATTTCAATGTGCTCATCACTTCACCGTGTAGACAACCTATGTGCATGGACAGGGCCAATTAGGAAGGAAAAGTGTGTACGGAAATAATACAAGGAGGAAGCCTGCGTAATTCCAAGGGATCTAGTTAATGATTATTGTTACTTCCCGCTCGGGAACAACAATCAATTCACTCGATCCGGAGCCCTCACCTTTGGCTATATAAACCACCAAACACAACCCATCCCACTCTACACAAGCACACGCTTGCATCTAAAATGGAAATTGAATTTCAGGCATTATAATCAGACCCTGTTAGCAAAGGATGAATGTTTCGTTAGAAATCAATAACATGCCCAAAATTCCCTCAACTAAATGCGTGCCATCGTTGGACCAGAATATCCGTACTGCAGTCTGATGAAGTTTCACTTTCCTCACCGAAATTCACATTGAAATCTAGTACAATTCGCCTGCTGCCCTTAACCCAAGACCTAGCACAGTTGAAATTAAAAGACCTATGAAACGTATCATCATCCTCCATCCATTGCTTTTTGCAGCATATCCAGTCCTATCTTTATTCGCCCGTAATATTGACGAGATTGAATTTGCTGTCCTTACACGACCGTTGATCGTCTCTGTGGTCGTCACCTGCATTCTCTGGCTCCTGTTCAAGCTCGTGATTAAGGATTGGCAGAAAGCAGGGATCATCACGAGCATGCTGGTCTTTTGGTTTTTCTCATATGGTCATTTCTATACATTTTTGAGGAACTCAAACATCGACTTGCTGCAGGCTATTAGGAGACATCGGTATCTGGTGCCTCTCACGTTGGCTTTGCTAGCCGTTCTCATCTATTGGGTGATTCGCACAAAAAGGAGTATGCGGAATGTAACGCAGTTCCTTAACCTTTTGGCTGTGCTGGCCATCGCGTTCCCACTGTACTCACTTACGACCTATGCAATACATAATGGAGGCCAGATCCTGTCTTCACAATCTGAAACGGACGAACTGATCTTGCCTGTTGCCGAACCAGCACCGGATATTTACTACATAATCCTCGATGCATACGCCAGAGAAGACACGCTCAAAGAGGTGTACGATTACGATAACTCTACCTTTGTAAATGCGCTGGAAGACAGGGGCTTTTACGTTGTAGATCAAAGTCGCTCTAATTACAGCTACACTTCACTCTCCATTGCAAGCTCGCTGAACATGGATTACGTGGAAAACCTTATT